>WNGL01000022.1_pt1 | contig 236771 bp, 233 predicted proteins | sample 5400591 | NCBI WGS metagenome assembly WNGL01 (sample SAMN13153377, study PRJNA577476) | soil metagenome | isolation source: 80 cm soil or saprolite under Garry oak tree replicate 1 | place: USA:California | collected 2016-06-15 | reverse complement strand
CAAGATTCCCCACTGCTGCCTCCCGTAGGAGTCTGGGCCGTGTCTCAGTCCCAATGTGGCTGGCCATCCTCTCAGACCAGCTACCCGTCGTCGCCTTGGTGGGCCGTTACCCCGCCAACTAGCTGATAGGCCGCGAAGCCCTCCATCGGCGCAACCTTGCGGCTGCTTTCCTCGCCCAGGGATGCCCCCGAACGATCGTATGCGGTATTAACCGGCCGTTGGGCCGGCTGTCCCCCACCGTTGGACAGGTTCTTCACGTGTTACGCACCCGTCTGCCACTGAACCGGAGTTGCCCCCGGTCCCGTACGACTTACATGTGTTAGGCACGCCGCCAGCGTTCGTCCTGAGCCAGGATCAAACTCTCCAATGATTGGAAAATTCGAACAGCTCACCGAACGACTGGTACATCTGTCGTCCGAATCACAATCAGAATGAAACCCCTTGCGGCGCGCGTCTGAAAGCGCGCGTCCGCTCAAATGGGGCCGCACTCCACACACTCGATCATCAATTCTCAAAGAGCGATTGCGAAAAAAGTTCGCAATGAGACTCACATTCTACCCGGGCTCTGAAGGGGAGTCAAGGGGGCCCCCTATTTGAAGATACGCCCCACGCCGTTCATCCTCCCACCTGTGGTTCGACGTGCTTCTTGTAGCAGTCGGGACAAATGCCGTGGCTGAATTGAGCCTCGCTGCGCTTCTCGACATACCCTTCGATAGATTCCCAGCTCTCATCCCCGCCCCGGATCCGTTTGCAGTACTGGCAGATCGGGAGCAAGCCCTCGAGTTGCTGCACGTGTAGCCGCAGACCGAGAATCCGCTCGGCGACCGTGAGCCGGGCGCGCAGCTCCTCGAGGTCGACGGGCTTGGTGATGAAGTCGTCGGCGCCGGCGTCCATCCCTTCGAGGTAGCGCTGCTTCCCGCCGGTCGCGGTGACGAGAATGAAGTAGGTGTAGCGGTCATCGCGCCGGCCGCGAATGCGGCGACACAGGTCGGGGCCGTCGATCTCAGGCATCTGCCAGTCGGAGATGACGACGGGAATGTGCATCAGCTGCAGGTCGGACCAGGCCTCGGCGCCGTCCGCGGCGAGGGTCACCTCGTGTCCCATCCCCTTCAGCGCCGCGCTGAGCGTCAGCCGCGTAACGGCGTCGTCTTCGGCGATGAGCACGCGCACGGTGCGCCCGCTTTCATATAGAAGGGGGACCATGCGCCCGGGAGGATTCGAACCTCCGACCAACAGCTTAGAAGGCTGCTGCTCTATCCACCTGAGCTACGGGCGCGCAGGTACGGCGTGCACCCGTAACGTAATTCGACCCTGCGCTACGCGGAACTCGGCGCCTTGGGCTGTCTATACTCCTTGGTGAACACGGCGCGCAGCTGCCCGCGCCACATCCGGGCCAGCAGCCGGTACGCAATGCGCAGCACCGCGAACGGCCCAGGCCAGATATCATCCCACGCGAAATACGCCCCGACCGGCCGGCGTAGCAGGGCCTGCACCAGGCCACGCAGCACCGCCAGGACGGAGTCGCCGTCGTTCAACCTGCCGCCGGTCTCCTCGAGGACCGCGAGGAACGTGGCGCCGTCGGTCTGCGGGGCGCCCGCCGGCAGCTCGTCGCCGCACATCAGGCGATAGGCGTCAAGCGTCAGATTCACCCCGCAGCGCGTGCCGAAATAGTGGCACATCCCCAGCCGCGGGTTCAGCTCCAGGTACTTGAACTGCCCATCGCGCGCATCGTACTTCACGTCGAGATCGGCGAGACCGACGTACTCAAAGCGCTTCCCCACCGCGGCGGCGACCTCGAGCAGCGCCTCGCTGCGCTCACTCACGGCGCGGCTGGTCGCTCCGAAGTGCGCCGGCATCGTCGCGAGCTTGCGGAACGTGAAGGCGCGGGCGAGCTCGCTGGCGCCGTCAAACAGGCAGATGCACTCCCATAACGCATCGTCGGGACCAGGAATCAGCTCCTGCGCGATCACGCGGCCGAAGACCGCGCCGCTCGTGCGGTAAAACTCCTCGGCGTCGGCGAGGCTGCGGATGACGACGTTCCTCCACCCCAGCCCGTCCTTGTCCACGTACGTGCGGGGCTTCACGATCAGGGGCAGCTCCAGGCGTCCCACCAGCTCGGCGGGCGAGGCCGGCAACTCCTGCACGGTCCTCGGAAACGGGATCTCGGTTCCCTCGAGGAGCCGCGTGTCCTTGGCTTTGTCGAGTGCAATGTTGATCGCGGCATCGGGGGGGACGCAGCAACGGAAGCGCTCGTCCAGCTGGGCGCGGTGCTTCGCCACGATGTGCGCGAGCAGGTCCGACGTGGGAATGAGCACCGGCCGCGGTTCTCGATCGATCCCGGATAGCACGTCCAGGACCGCAGCCTCCACGTCGTTCGACTTGGGGACCAGGATTTTGTGGCCGTACCGAGACGCGCGGACCGGCTCCCACGGGTCGAGCATGACGACGATCGTGTGGACGCCACCGGCGTGGAGGCTCCGAACCGCCCCGAGACCGACGGCGTCAGAGCTGAGAACCACCGCCCACGGCTTACGCGCCGCGGGCTGCATTCAGCATGAGGCTGTGGCGGGAGTGACCGTTGTTCGCCCGACTGGTGATGTAGCGGGTCAATGCGTGGGCCGCATACCGCGTTCCCACGACAAAGCGACAGAGCGGCCCGAACGTGTTGGCGGCCGGCGCGCCCGTGAAGTGCAGACCCGGCACGGACGATTCGAACCCCACGTCGAGGTCGGGATACCCATCGCGGGTGCGCACCGCCTGCCGCAGGGTGGATGACAGGAACGGGTACCGACCGATGTCCACGCGATACCCGGTGGCAAGGAGCAGGTGATCGACGACCCGTTCGGAGCCGTCACCGAGGCGCACGCGAAGCTGCGACCCGGTGGGAGTCGCCCCGGCAATCGTGCACCCCGTGGTGATGCGCACGGACGCCAGGCGCGGGAACAACCAACTCGCGCCCGCCGGCCGCACGGCACGGGCCGTGAGGAAATCCTGTAGAGCCCTCGGCGACCGCCGAAACATCCGGGGCCACGCGATGAGCCAACTCACGAAGCGCGGGCCCATGATGTCCAGCGGCGGGCGCGCGATCGGGCTGAGCAGCCGCCGGGCCGCGCGGACGAACGCCGCTTGGTCGGTTGAGCCGGGGAGCGCGTTGATGCGGGAGGCCCGCGCCACGACCTCGGTCTCGGCACCGGCCTCGTGCAACAGCGCGGCTGATTCGAGCGCGCTCTGCCCCGCGCCGAGCACCACGACCCGCTGGCCGGCGAACCGGCTCAGATCACTGTGGTCGAACGTATGGGAGACGAGCGACGCCGGCAGCCCATCGAACTGCGCCGGGCGCTGGGCAAACGGGCCGAGTCCCGTGGCCACCACGACGCGCCGCGCCTGGAACTCCTCGCCATCGTCCAGGCGGAGGCGGAACCCCTCGCACTCCCGCGCCAGGTGCGTCACCCGGCGCCGGTCTACGTCCGGGACCGCCTGCTCCTGGAACCAGAGCCCGTAGCGTACGAAGTCCTCGATGGGTACGGGCTTGGCCTTGGGGAGCCGATGGAGGGCGCGGTAGCTGTCGAGCCGCAGCTGACCGTCGGGATCGCCGAGACTCGAGGCGGCCGCACTCGATCGCAGCAACATGCCCCGCGGCATGTGCTGTTTCCAGAACTCCATCGGCTCGCCGAGGACTCGGATTTCGAGCCGCTGGGCACGCAAATGCGCGGCTGCGGCCAGTCCGTATGGCCCCGCACCGATGATGGCGACCTGACACGACGAATTCCCGTCCCGCATGGCCCCTTCCGAAGCTGCCCGTGTGGTAAGGCGCCCACACGAGGGCAAGCGTCATGCCGTGGTGCCAGGGGACCAGCGGCGTCGCAACGTGTTGATTGGATTGCGCTTCGTGCATCAGATGGGGTGCCAGCGCGCGCGTTCCGACCACAGAAGTGTCACTGCACGGCCACGTCCGTCAACGCCGCACACTGCTCTTCAGTCGGGGCGGCGGGATTCGAACCCGCGACCTCCTGGTCCCAAACCAGGCGCGCTACCGGACTGCGCCACACCCCGATAAGAACAGACGCCCAGACGCCGAGATGCCTAGACGCCGAGGAGAAGCTAAAGACTTGTCGGGTTATGGCGCAACCGTGACGGAATTGGTCACCGGAGTGTAGTTCGGGGCAGTGATGGTCACGGAGCCCGTCCCGGCGGCTTTGGCCTTCATGTAGAAGAACTGCTGGGTGTATTGCTCACCGGCCGGGATGGTGACCGTCGTAATCACCGCGCCGTCCCGGTGGAATTCGATGTTGGAATTCGGCGCCAGCGCAAACACGACCGTGTCCGCGGTGACTCCCTGCGCCCCGTCCGGCGTCTGAATGTAGATCGATACCGGCCACGTATCCCCCACGGCCATGGGAGACGACGGCCACGACCCGATCAGTATACCCCCGGGCCCGACCGTGATGATCGCCGTATCTGGCGTAAATCCCGCTGCGGCTACGATCACAGTGTCGACACCGCTCGCAATGCCGGTGACCGACCAGTGGCTAAAGTTCTCGCCCGCACCTATCGTGAAAACGGTATCGGACAGTGCGAGCACCGCGGAGTTGCGCTGCTGCATGTGCACGATGACGGCACCCTGGTGCGGCCCGTTTTCCACAACGTACCCGGCCCATGTCTGGCGGATGCCGAGTGAGGGCCAGGGATCGATCGAAAGAGAGGGCGCGACCACGGTAATCGGAGTAGTCGTCCCCGGCGCATATGCGTAGGGCGCAGCCCGCGGATCGGTCGCCGTAATGGTTGTCGTTCCCAGTCCCTTGGCACGCAAGCCTCTGGTGGCCGAGGCAGCAGTTCCTGCACGGATTGTCAGCGTAGTCGTTGAGTCGGTGGCCACGACGCTGGTATCACTGGCGGAAAGACTGAACGTCACATCTTCCGTCGGATAGCCCAACGCAAAGGTCGCGGAGTCCCACGCAGCGACCTGGACATATATCGACTCGCCAGGAAACGCCTGGCCGTTGAACGTACCGATCGTGACCTTGGGCCGGTCCACGACCACGACCAGGTGCCCATCCCGGTGCCGGTAGGCGCTGGCCGTGAGCGTCGCCGTGTCGCGCACGTCGCCTCCGGCGATGTCTATCGGCGCGCCGGACCCGCCGACCGGAATCATCACGGAATCGGGTGTCATGTGGGCGATCGTGGTGTCGCTCATTGACAGATGGATAGAAAGGGGGGCTCCCACGACCAGCCGGTCCAGCACGACCTGGGGGCGCTCGTTCGGCGGATACGCGCGCTGCCGCATTCCCACCCGCAGTGTGTCGCCGAACGTGTAGTATATGGGCGGATACCCCACGTGAACGACCGCCGTCGAGTCCGGCGCGTAAAGCCCGGCGGAGTCGCGGATGATGAGTCGCGCGGACCCGGAGTCGGGAAATGTGAAGCCGAGGTCGGCTCTGAACGTGCCCGCGGGAACGTGATGATAGACCGAGTCGGGACGCACTACCGTCGTATCCGTCGACGTTATCCGTACGGTCACGGGGTCCGCGGCAGTTTGCACCGCGCCCGTCGTATCCCGCGTCAGAACGAGGAGCATCCCTGGGGCGTCGTCGATGCGGGCGGTCGTCACCAGGGCCCCGTACAGGGCAAGCATCGGTCGCGTGACGGTAAACCCGACCGACGCTCCGGGCACATCGCAAAGATACGGAGTCAGGGTCACCGTGCCGAGCGTCCGACCTACGAGACGCAGTGGTCCGAACTCGGGCTGGCCCGCGATCATACTCGTATCGGATGGCACGGCGAGCACCGTTGTATCGGAGCTGACGATGGAAAACCGCGCGGGTGCGTCGCTGGACGCGCCACCCAGCGTGCCCAGGCCCAACGCGTATTGCCCGCGTCCGACCGTCGTCACCCTGCTCGCCACGCCATCCGTCTGGAGTATGACGTTCGGAGCGACACTGATCGTCAGCGCGTCGCTCCGACTCAGCGAACCCGCCTGCACGACAATCGTGTCGGACCCGGTCGCGAGCGGCGTCACCAGCCCGCTCGAGTCGATGCGCGCAAGCGTCGTGTTGCTCGAACTCCACGTCACGATGGCGTCTGTCACGGGGAAGTTGAGTGAATCGACGACGAGCACCGTCAGGCGCAGGGGGCAAGCGCGGTATGCCCGGAGCTGCTGGGCAAGATAGATGGTCTTGGGACGCTGACGGACCACGATGCGGGCCGAGTCGGTGGCACCACGGAGCTCACGCGCGCGTACGATGGCCGTGCCGTTGGTAAAGCGCGACGCGACTTGCGCGCTCCGAGCTGGGGGCGCGCTGGCCAGGACCGAGAGAATGGTGTCGCTCCGCTCCCACGTGTATTCCCCGCCGTCGTAGACCTGCGTGCCGATGAAGGCGGTGACCGTCAGCGTTCGCAATTCAGTAAAGGAGCGGAGCGTATCGACCCGCGGCGTGAGGACGATAGAATCGATGCTCGCGTTGACTTGCAGTTGCGCCGTATCCGCCCGCTGGTCGCTGCTCGCTATGATGCGCGCGAGGCCGGGCCAGCGGCCGTGCGCCGTGCCGGTGTTAGTGACTGTGACGAGCGTGCCGTCCAGCGTGCTCCACGTGACCGTCTTCCCGGTGAGCTCAGCGCCGGCGGCGTTGCGCACGTGGGCGGTGAAGTGAAGTGAATCGCCCGTATCAACCGAGCCGCCGGCGGGCGTGATGATGACGCTGGCGACGGCATTGGGATCAGGCCCCGCGGATTCGCCACAGGTAAGTGAGGCGGCCGCGACGAGGACGAGGATACCGAACCGCAGTGTCGACATGGAGGATTCGGGAGAATTCTGGAGGCGCTACAGCCGGGCGCAAGGCATCCCGCCCCAAACGTCATAACGCTATCCGGCGGGCGTTTACGCCCGCCGCAGCAGGACTTCGATCAATGCCCGAAACGCCCGGCCGCGGTGAGATACTCTGTGCTTCGCCCCGGGCGGGGCCTCCCCGAAGGTCATCTGGAGCTCGGACGAATAGAACAACGGGTCGTAGCCGAAGCCGCCCTCCCCGCGTGGCTCGGGCAGCACGAAGCCCTCGCACGTCGCCTCGACGATCTCCGGGACTGCGCTCGGCACGGAGAGAAAGGCGACCACGCAGCGGTAGCGCGCCGTGCGCTGTGCCTCCGGGACGCCGGCGAGCTTCTCGAGCAGCAGGCGGTTGTTCGCCGCGTCCGCGCCCGGTCCCTCGGCCCCCGACCAGCGCGCCGACCGGGTGCCGGGGGCGCCGCCCAAGGCGTCCACCTCGATGCCGGAATCGTCCGCGACCGTGGGGAGCCCGGCGCGGGCGGCAAAGTACCGCGCCTTCGCCACGGCATTCTCGACGTAGCTCGCGCCGGTCTCCAGGTCGGCTTCGTCGGGCAAGCGTTCCAGAAAGCGGTCGGGGGGGAAGGCCAGGTCGAACGGCAAACCAGCGAACAACTCGCGGATCTCGTGCGCCTTGCCGGGGCTGCGCGTCGCCACGAGCAGCTTCACGCGCGCAGCTTCCGCACCAGATCCGTAGTCGACTTCCCTTCGACGAGCGGCACCCGCACGACGCGTCCTCCCCACGCCTCGACTTCCGCCGCCCCGACGATCGCCTCGCGGGCGTAATCGGCTCCCTTCACGAGGACGTCGGGATGCAGGCGCTGGATGAGCGCGAGCGGGGTGTCTTCGTCGAAGAGCACGACGCAATCCACCGCGGCGAGCGCCGCGATGAGACGGGCCCGTTCGCCCTCGGGGACGAGCGGCCGGTCGGGTCCTTTGGCGAGGCGGCGCGCCGAGGCATCGCTGTTCACGCCCACGACGAGCGCGTCTGCTTCGGCGCGCGCCGCCTCGAGCAGGGCCACGTGGCCGGCATGGAGCAGATCGAAGACTCCGTTGCTGAACACGACGCGTCCGCGCTGCGCCCGGCGCCAAGCGGCCGCGGCGTCGGGCGTGAGGACCTTCGTGGCGGTGTTCAGAGGGGCTGCGTGGCCCGGGGAGCGAACGTGAACGTGTGCGTGAAGAGCGGCAGATGCACGGTTTCCCCGTACCGCGTCTCGATCGCGATTTCCCGCGGGCTCGCGGTGCGACGGATCACCAGCTCGGACCCCGCCGAGTCGGGCAACCCGATCTCCTGGACGGCCGCCTGAATGCGGCGGCGGATCGTGCCGTCGTCGAGGGCGGCGGCGACGCGGGTCTGCGACTGCATCTCATCGAGCAGGCGGTAATACCGGAAGAAGACCTCGCCGATGTTCACACCGTAATACAACGCCGCGACGAAGATCAGCAGCGAGATGAGACAACCGGTCGAGCTGGCGCCACGACGACCCTTCACCACTGGGACTGTGCTCCATCCACGATGTCGTTGACGAGCTTCTGGAGGGCGAGCTTGCGGCCCTGCACCTCCTGCGGCGGATCGTACTCCCCTTCGACCGACAGCCCGTCCCGCTTCCACACCGTCTTGCCCTCGCGCTGATTCACGATCTCGACGTTCACCGTCAACAGCACTTTGCGACGCGTCACGGTCGCCTGACCCTGGCCCGGCTGGAAGGCGACGGGCACATCGGGATCGTAGCGCACCACCCGCCCGCGCACGACCGCATCGGCATTGGCTTCGCCCGCGAGTCGCAGGCCGAGGCGCCCTTCGATGGCTTCCCGCACGGCGTCGTTGACCTCCTGGGTCAGCGCCGGCTCCGGAGTGTCGTTCTCGAACGGCACGATGGCGACGGTCTTGACGTTGGGCAGCACGCCGCCGGCGAAGCCATACAGACAACCGGCCAACCAGAACGCGGCCGCGCTAGCGGCGGCTGCGCCACAACGCGGGCGGAAAGGCTGCCGCCGTATCCACTCCCACGACCGTGAGCTCAAACCGTGCCGAGGCCTCCGGGAAATCGATGCGCGCGCCGCTGGGGCGCGCCTGGGGATCGAGTCGAGTGCGGCTCCGTGCCACCGCCCTGCCGTCGCGTCGCCATTCGGCTTCGAGCGTCCGCTCGGCGCCGAGCGTCGCCACGTAATCGAGCGTATCGCCTGACGTCGCGAAGCGCCAGATCGTGCGGCTCGCGTCTGCGAGCCCGAACACCGCGGCATCCGGCTGCGGCGGCTGCACCATACCGAGCGCCGCCCACAACATCGGGATCGCCGGGACGAGCGACCGAAAGTTCGCCGCAGGATCCGCCCACGCCACCGTGTCGCCGATCACGACCGCCGCGCCGCTGCCGAGACCGAACGGCCCCGCGTAGTCGAATCGCAGCGAGTCGGGCGGGGCAATCCGCGCGCTCCCCCGTCCCGCGTACCTGACGCGGCCGTCCTCGTAGCGCCACCGGAACTTGATGACGGTCCTCGCCCCGGGCAGTGTCGCGCGTGTCCACACCAGCGCGCTGTCCCGATGCGCCGGCGCGAGGGCCACCGGCACGAGCGGCGCCGGCGGACCCGGACACGCCGCCAACAACGCACCCGCGCCAATGTAGGAAAGCGCACGGAGCCGGTCAAGCGAAAAACGTTGCCGCCTCAGTAGTTGAACCCGAAAAAGAAGTCCACGAACTTGGTGCCGCGGCTGCTCTGGGGCAGTCCGTAGAACCCCAGGTCGCCCGAGTGAAAACGGTAGCCGAGGTCGAGCCGCAACACGAGCGGCGGGCCGATCGGCATGCGCAAGCCGAGGCCGCTCGCGCCGAGCACGCCCCGGCGTGTGGTCGCGTCGGTCCAGGCGCGCCCGTAGTCGACGAACAGCGCGCCCTGCACGCCCGGAAATCGGGCGGCGCCGAAGGGGAACCCGATCGTGAGGAAATCGGTGATCGGGAAGCGAAGCTCGGCGTTGAAGAGCCAGGCGCGCGTCCCCGCGACGTAGCCGTAGCGCGGGTACCCTCGCAATCCCCACGAGCCGCCGATGTTGACCCGCCGTGGCCGCTCGCCCCCCGACGCATAGCCCTGCAGCCGCACGGCGAGCGCGCTGCGCAGCGACGTGCGGAGGTACGTGCGGACGTCGCCCGACATGAGCCACGAATCGAACCGGCCATGGCTCAAGTCGTTGACGAGACCGGCGGTGAAATTGTATCGCGTCCCGTCGATCGGCCCGGTCGCGAGCCACAGGGTGTTGTCCTTTACGTAACTCACGTAGTTGGACGCGAGCCAGCCGACGCGGCGCAGCTCATCGACGCCTTCGGTGAGCAGGTCGAAGCGGTCGGACCGCTCGAGCCGATACTCCGCCACGAGGCGCCGGAAGCGCGTGAACGGATAGCGCAGCTGCGCCATGAACCCGTACGAGGTTTCCTCGAAGAGCGAGCTGAAATCGCCCTCGTAGAACAACCCGCGCTGGCGGAACGCGCCGACTCCCCAGTTCACGCGCCGCGCCTGGTTCAGGTAGAACACGGTCCCGTTGACGTTGTCCACGAGATTGCCGAGTCCGCTCCCCTGAAACGAGGACAGCGATACGAAAACGACGTGGTCGGAGAGCAGGTCACTGAAGAGGAAGACCGCGCCCTGTGCCGATCCGAGTCCCGGCGCCACGAAGGCGTCGCCGGCGGCGAAGTCGAGCGTGAACTTCTTCTCGTACGGCGTGGCGTCGGCGCGGGCGTATTGCGGATGCGACAGCTCGCCCCAGGTCCATTCGGGCGGCGGCAGGTCCTTGGCGAGCGCGAATGTGCCCGCCGCGGAGGTGTCCGCCAGGGGATCGCCGGAATAGATGTTGAAGCTCAGGTCGGCAAAGCCGCCGAACAACAATCGGCCCCCCCCCCGGGCGGCACTGTCCCGGGCCGGCACCCACTGCGGGTCGAACGCCCCGTTGAGGGTACGCGTCTCGCGGCGGCCGGCGCCGGTCGAATCGATCGAGTAGATCTGGAACGTGCCGTCCCGGTCGCTGGCGAAGTAGATCCGGTCGGGCGACCAGCGCGGGCCTTCGTCGCGCCAGGCTCCATACGTGAGGTACCGGATCGCGCCCGTCGCCAGATCGAGGGTGAACAAGTTGCGGGCGCCGCCGGGCCCGAACGGCGTCCGGTCCGACGAAAACACCACGGTGCGACCGTCGGGGCTGACACTCGGGTCCACGTCTTCGTAGCGATCCGAGGTCAGTCGCTCGAGCCGCCCCGCGCCCCCCCCTCCCCCGTCGGTGAGCCACAGCCGGTAGAGATCCGAGTAGCCAGAGACGGAGAGGCCGCTGAACACGACGCTGCGCCCGTCCGGCGCCCAGGCGGGCGAGAGGATGGAGACGAGCTCCGCGAATTGGTAGCGCCCTACCACTTGGCCCCGCACCAGGCTCCACAGAAACAGGGCATCACGCTCGGCGTACTTGCTGCTGAACGCGACGATCCCCTGCGCATTCACGTCGAGGCGCGACTCGAAGAAGTGGAAGGATTCGAACTGCTCGCTACGCTCGCCCTTCACGACCGCGCGCTTGCGCCCCCCTTCGAAGTCCTGCGCGTAGATCGTGGTGTAGCCGTTGGAGGGCGAGAAGAAGAGGTAGGACGAGGTGCTGTCGCCGGGCAGCCGGTAGGCCGCGGGCTTGATCGCCAGCTCCGTCAACCGCCGCGAGGTGATGGCGAGTGGTCGCTGCGCGGTCACCGCCGGGAAGTAGCGCTGCCGCAGCCAGTACTGCCACTCGTCGGAGAGCTGATCGACCGAGCGGCCGTAGACCCCCGCGATCGCCTCCTCGAAGGTGGCGTACTTCCACAGGTCGCCATAGACCTGCAGGATGCGCCACTCACCGTAGTGCTCGGCCAGGTAGCGGTGCAGACAGCCGCCGACCGGGTAGACGAGGCCGCCGTACGCGTACGTGAGATCGCGCAGCGACGGGAGCTGGCCCGTCACGGTCATGTCGCGCAGTACCATCTCGTCGCGAGAGTCCTCGCCGGCCGAGAAATACTCGGCCAGCCCTTCGGTCCACCACAGCGGCAGGCCCGCCTGCCGCATGCGCGGATAGCGATTGAACACTTCGGTCGTGAGACTCAATTGAAACACGTGCACCAGCTCGTGCCGCAGGGTGTGCCGGAACTCGCTGTAGCTGCCGCGGAACGGCATCGCCACGCGGCGCTTGAGAAACTCCGTGACACCGAGCAGCCCTTCGGGCGGGATGAACGGCAGGATGTTCGTCTGCTCGAAGTCCGAGTGGGAGGCGTAGACAATTAAAGGAATACGTCGAGTAACGGCGTGGTTAAAACGATGTTCAAGTGAATCGTAGCTCTCTTCGGCGTATGCCAGTGCCACCCGGCCGAGCTCTTCCTCCTCCGGATAGTAGTAGAGGTCCACGTGCTCGCCGCGCAGCACGCGCCAAGCGAAGCGACGGTACTGAATCTTGTTCTGGCCGAAGTAGCCGAACTGGGCGGAGAGGGGTGAGGCGATGGCCAACGCCACGATTAGGCCGGCGAAGGCTCTCACCGGTGAATGCTCCTGATGCGGTCCCCCATGGCAATGGCATTGAGCACCGTAGCGCCCGCCGCGACGCGCCCGAAGATGGTGTAAATGCCGTCCAGGTGCGGCTGCGCCGAGTGGGTGATGAAGTACTGGCTGCCGCCCGTATCGGGTCCCGAGAGTGCCATCCCCACGGTCCCCACATCGTAGCGCGTCGGGTTGACCTCGTCGCGCAACACGAACCCCGGCCCACCCCACCCGTCTCCGCGCGGGTCGCCGTCCTGCACGACGAAGTTCGGCACGACGCGATGCCAGCGGGTGCCGTCGAAGTAGCGGCGTTCTACCAACCCGAGGAACGCGGCCACCGTGAGCGGCGCCTCGGCGGGCAGCAGCTCGATCTCGAGCGTGCCGCGATCGGTCTCGAGCATGACCCGCGGATTGGGCTGGCCGGTGAGCGCCGGGGCGAGCCAGCGGCGCGCGACATCACGATAGTCGGCCGCGCTACGGCCGGTGACGATCGGGAGGGCGGGTCCCCACGCGTCACGCGCGTCGGGGAGGGTGTCGGCGGCGAGCCGGCGCACGAGGTAGTCGTCGGGCCGCGGTACCGCCCCGATGAACCGCGTCGCCACGCGCAACCGGCCGGTGGGGCTCGCGATCGCGATCGCCCCTAGCGCCGCGACGGCGGAAAGCCGGGCATCGTCGAACGGGTCGTTCTCGGCCCGCCGGTACGCCTGGACGAGCAGATCCACGTCGTCGGCGTCGGGGCGGCGGCCCAGCAGATCGGCCGCGACGCTCCGGACGGCGGCGTCGGCGTGCGCGAGCAGCGCGCGGGCGCGGGTCAGCAACGCGGTGTCGGTCGCGGGGACGATGCGCTGCAGCGCCTGCAGGGCCTGCGCCACGACTCGGCCGTCGGGGTCGGCGAGCAATGCCTCAAGCTGCGCGCGCCCCCCTCCCCCTCCGCCCGCCGCCCCGAACGCCTCGGCGGCCACGCTGCGCCAGCGCCAGTCGGCGTCACCTGCCACCTGCACCGCAGCCGCGATGCCGGCCGCGCTGTCGGCCTGCGCCAGCGCGATCAGCGCCTGGCGCCGCAGCGCAAACACGCTGCTGGTGAGACGAGGCCGCAGCGCCTGCAGGGCGGCGCTGCCACGTAACGCGCCCAGCGTGGTCTCGGCCTGCACCGCGACGCCGATGTTCTGGTCGGCGACGAGCGGCGCCACCGCGGCCGCCAGTGCCGAATCGCGGAACGAGCCGATGGCACGAAGCGCATTGATGCGTACCTGCGCGTCCTGATCTTCGAGCAGCGGTCGCAGGCGATCCACCGCGGCGCGCCCATCCAGGCGCGCGCTGTCGAGCAACGCCTTGCTCACGCCGCGCGCCGCGACGGCGCGAATCGCGGTCTCGCGGTCCGCGAGCGCCGCCACGAGCCGCGCGGCTCCGCGGGGCGCGCGCAGGCGGCCGAGGGCGTACAGCGCGCGCCAGCGCGCGGTGACGTCGGGCGCGTCGGCGTAGGCCACCAGTTCGGTGACGGGCGCACGGGCGCCGAGGCGCCACGCCTCGAGCAGGGCCGCCGCCACCACCGGCGGCGTCGGCGGGGGGGCGCCCGGCGACCCGGTCGCGATGATCTCGAGCAAGGCGCGGGCCCCTTCGTCGCCGCCGGTCGATCCTATTTTGGCGATCGCCGTCACGGCCTCGAGCTCGGGGGCGCCCTGGTCCGCGACCGGCGCGGCGCGCACCAGCTGCAGCAGCGCGGGCAGCGCGCGCGCGTCCTTCAAGAGGCCCAACGCGAAGGCGGCGGCCGCTTGCACCGCGGGATTCGAGTCGCTGAGCGCGGGGACGAGCAGGTTGACGGCCGCGGCATCGCCGATGCGACCCGCCGCCAATGCCGCCTGGCGCCGCACGGCAGGGTTCGCGTTCGCGAGGGCGTCCCGGATCGCCGCGGCATCGAGCCGGCGGGCGTCGGCCGTCGCCAGCAACGCGGCCAGCTGCCCGACGAGCGTTTCGTCGGCCGACGGAGTGGGCTGTTGGGCCGGGGCCGGACGCGCGACAAGAAGAAGGAAGAGCGCGGCGCTACAGGCGGACGGGATCCGGCGTCGGCTCGAGCAGGTCACACACGTGCTCCGGAATGCGAGACAGGGCGTGTTGGTGATTGAGGGCGATGAGTGACGTCTCCGCGGTGGCGAGGAGCTCGCCCGTCTCCGCCCGCTCGACCGCGTATCCGAAGATCACCCGGCGGGAGCCCAGATCCCGCACCCAGCAGCGCACCCGCACCAAGTCGTCGTAGCGCGCCGGCTGGCGGTAGCGCACCCGCACGTCGGTCACCGCGAGGTAAATCCCCTGCGCTTCCAACTCCTTGTAGGACACCCCCCGCTCACGCAGGTGTTCCGTGCGCGCCATGTCCATCCAGATGAGATAGTTCGCGTGATACACGAACCCCATCTGGTCGGTCTCGGAGTAGTTGACGCGCGTGTGGACCGCGCTGATCGCGCCTACTCCCCGTAGGGAATCCAAATGTTCTTCACTTCCGAGGCGTGGCGCAGGAAGTCGCGGCCTTCGCCCTGGCGTGGATCGAGCCACTCGCGCGGGCGCGTCATGACCCAGGTGCGTTTCATGTTGGCGGCCGCCGCGAACTCGACGGTCTTGGCTCCCGCCGCGCCGCCGCAGTACCACACGCCATCCACGTCGTCGTGCTCGGCGAGGACTTTGGCCAACGCGTCCTTGTCCCCCGTCACCACGTTCACGACGCCGTCGGGCAGGTCGGAGGCCTCGAGCACCGTGTAGAGCTCGGTCGCCGCCAGCGGATGCGCCTCGGAGGGGACCGCGACGACGGTGTTGCCGGCCGCGATCGCCGGCGCCACGAGCGACACGAAGCCGAGGAGCGGGAACTCCTCCGGCGCGATCAGCCCGAGGACGCCGACCGGTTCCTGCATCGCCAGCGTCACGCCGCGGATGGGCGTGTGGTGCACGGCCCCGTCCCACTTGTCGGCCCACGCCGCGTACGTGAAGAGGCGCGCGATCGTGACCGCGACTTCGCGAGCCCCCTCGTCGATCCCTGCGCCGGTCAGCGCGATGATGCGCTTCGCGTACTCGTCGGCCCGGGTCGCGAGGTTCTCGGCGATGTAATAGAGGATCTGCGCGCGGCCGTGACCGCTCGCGCGCGCCCAGCTATCCGCGGCATGCGCGGCCTCGACCGCGTTGCGGATGTCTTTGCGGTTCCCTTCCCCCACCTCGCCGAGCACGCGACCATCGGCGCCCAGGATCTTGCGCGCATAGCCCTGGTCGGGGCGGGCCTGCTTGCCGGCGATGAACAACTTGTAGGTCCGGTCGATCGGGGGGAGAGAGTCCCGGTCACCCCGGGGCGTCGCCCCGGGGTGAGCCGCACGCACGGCCTTGGGCTCGGCTGACCCCGGGCCGGTGGCCCGGGGTGGGCCAGACTCCCATTCCGCCTTCAAGTACTCCCACATCCCCTCCCTGCCGCCCTCTCTCCCAAATCCCGACTCCCGATAGCCCCCGAACCCGGACGCCGCGTCGAACATGTTGGTGCAGTTCACCCACACGACGCCCGCCTTGAGCTTCGGCGCCACGTCGAGCGCGAGGTTGATGTTCTCCGTCCACACGCTCGCCGCGAGGCCGTACGGCGTGTTGTTCGCGAGCTCGACGGCTTCCTTGGGCGTCCGGAACGTCATCGAGACGAGCACCGGGCCGAAGATCTCGACCTGCGCGATCGTCGCGGCGGGCGAGACCTCGGTGAAGAGCGTGGGCGGGTAGAAATAGCCTTCCGTCGGGCAGGCCCATGAGGGCTGCCACATCTTGGCGCCCTCCGCGACGCCCTTCTCGACCAAGCCGCGGATCCGCTCCAGCTGAACGGGCGCGACGATCGCCCCCATGTCGACCGCCTTGTCGAGCGGCGAGCCCACGCGGAGCTTTTCCATCCGGGCGCGCAGCTTCTGGGTGAGGCGATCGGCGATCCCCTCGTGCACGAGGAGGCGCGAGCCGGCGCAGCACACTTGCCCCTGGTTGAACCAGATCGCGTCCACGACGCCCTCGACGACGCTGTCGAGGTCGGCGTCGTCGAACACGATGAACGGACTCTTGCCGCCCAGCTCGAGGGTGAGCTTCTTCCCGGTCCCGGCCGTGGCCTTGCGGATGATCCGCCCCACTTCGGTCGAGCCCGTGAACGCGATCTTATTCACGTCGGGATGCTCGACGAGGTGCTTCCCCGTCGTGCCGTCCCCCGTCACCACGTTGAACACACCGGGGGGCAGTCCCACCTCACGCGTCAGCTCGGCGAAGCAGAGCGCCGTGAGCGGCGTGAACTCGGCTGGCTTCATGATGATCGTGTTTCCCGCGGCCAGAGCGGGCGCGACCTTCCACGCCACCATGAGGAGCGGGAAGTTCCAGGGGACGATCTGTCCGACGACCCCGACGGGCTGGTAGCCCGCGAACTCGGTGGCGAGCAGCTGGGCCCAGCCGGCGTGATGGTAGAAGTGCCGCGCGACGAGCGGGATGTCGAGATCGCGCGTCTCACGAATCGGCTTGCCGTTGTCGAGGCTCTCGAGCACGGCGAGGAGACGCGACTGACGCTGCACCTCGCGGGCGAGCGCATACAGATAGCGGGCGCGCGCGTGCGGGGCGAGCGCCGCCCACCCCGGAGCGGCCGCCCGCGCCGCGGCCACGGCGGCGTCGACGTCGGCCTTGCCTCCCTGCGCGACACGTGCAAGCACTGCGGTGGTGGCGGGGTTGATCGTTTCGAAGTACCGCCCTTCCGCTGGCGCCACCCACTCGCCGCCGATGTAGTGCCCGAGCTGGCCGCCGCCGTGCTGCTTGATCCACTCGAGCGCCGCTGCGGCGCTCTCGGGCGCGGGCCCGTAGTCCATCGTCTCGAACAGCTTGGCGACGGTCGTCATATCACACCATCGGGTGACGGTACGCGGCGGAGTAGCGCCCGGTCACGAAGTGCTCGAGCTGGCGCTCGATGTCCGTGAGCAACGCGCTGGCGCCGAGCCGGAACAGCGCCGGCTGCAGCCAGGGGTCCCCCAGCTCTTCCTTCATAAGGATGAGCCAGTCGAGCGCCTGCTTGGCGGTGCGGATCCCCCCCGCGGGCTTGAAGCCCACCGCCGCGCCGGTTCGACCCTCGTACTCACGGATCATCCGGGTCATCACGACCCCGACCGGCAGCACCGCGTTGACGGGCTCCTTGCCGGTGGACGTCTTGATGAAGTCGGCCCCGGCCATCATCGCGACCATGCTGGCGCGGGCGACATTGGTGAGGGTCGCGAGCTCGCCGGTCGCGAGGATCGCCTTCATGTGCGCCGGCCCGCAGGCCTCGCGGAAGGCGCGGATTTCATCGTACAGCGCCTGCCAATGGCCGGTGAGGACGTGAGCGCGGGTGATGACGATGTCGATTTCGTGCGCCCCGGCGGCGACCGACGCCCGCACTTCGTGGATGCGCTCCTCGAAGGGATTGAGTCCCGCCGGGAAGCCGGTCGAGACGGCCGCCACGGGGATGTCCGACCCCGCCAGCGCCTTCACCGCGGTCGGCACGAGCGCGTGATAGACGCAGACCGCGCCGACCGTGATCCCCAGGTGCGCGACGCCGAGGGCGTCGATCAGGTCCGGACGGATCGGGCGCCGCGCTTTGGCGCAGAGCCGGACGACGTTCCCCGGCGTGTCGTCCCCCTGCAGGGTGGTGAGGTCCATGCAGGTGATGGCCCGGAGCAGCCACGCGGCCTGCCATTCCTTCTTGACGGTGCGGCGCGTGGGGATCGTGGCGGCGCGGCGCTCGACGGCGCTGCGGTTCACCCGCAGCGCGAGCACCGCGTCGAGATCGAGCGGGGTGCCGGGGTTGCGCTGGTCCGCCGACGGCCGCGGTGCCGGATAGGCCGGCGGCGCGGGTCGCGCGACGGTGGGCTGACGGGTGGCGGTCATGGCTGCTGGGGACAATCTAAGTCCCTTCTCGGCCTTGCGCCCGGGGTTCGCCTTCCTACCTTGGGGCCGTGCCAACATCCGGCAGAGTCATCGTCGTCGCCGACGCGCACCTCGGCCAGGTTCCCGCGACCACCGAGGCCGCGTTTCATGCCTTTCTCGACCAGGTGCCGCAGCCGGGCGACCACCTGCTCATCAACGGCGACCTGTTCGACTTCTGGTTCGAGTATCGCGCCGTCATTCCCCGCAAGCACTTCGCCAGCGTCGCGAAGCTCCAGGAAGTTCGCGCGCGCGGCATCCCCATCACGTTCGTGGGCGGCAATCACGACCGCTGGGGCGGAGACTTTCTGCGGAAGGATCTCGGCATCGCCTTCCACGGCGAGGAGGCGGAGCTGGAGCTGGCGGGCCGCCGCGCGTTCGTCGTGCACGGCGACGGGCTGACGGAGCAACACTGGAGCGCGACGCTCATGCACCGCGTGACGCGCCACCCGATCACGATCTGGACATTCCGGATGCTGCATCCGACGATCGGCTTCTGGATCGCGGATCTCTTTTCACGCCACCTGGCCGATACCACCCGCGACCGGGCCGTGCTCGACCGCGCCTCGGCAGCGCAGCGCAAGTGGGCCGCGCAACTCCTGACCCGCCGTCCCGATCTTTCCCTCGTGATCATGGCGCACACGCATCGCCCCGTCGTCGATACCCTGCCCGACGGGCGCGCCTATCTCAACCCGGGGGCGTTTCTCGATGGTGGGCGGTATGCGGTGGTGACGCCGACGGCGGTGGAGCTGAAGCAGTTCACAGCGGCACGACTTCCACCTGCTTGATCTTCCCGCCGAGAAACCGCGCGCCCACCTTCCGGAAGTGCGGCTCGTCGTCCGACACCACAAAGAGATGGTCGTGACTCCCGCCGGCGGCGAGGAGTCCCCGCGCCTCGAGCTCCGCCGCGACGGCCTTGGCCGTCTCTTCGGCAGAATCCACCAGGGTGACGCGCGGTCCCATCACGCGCGCGAGCAATGGCTTGAGCAGCGGGTAGTGGGTGCAGCCGAGCACCAACACGTCCACACCCGCTCTCTTTAACGGCTCCAAGTACTCATGCGCGATCAGCTCGGCGGCGGGGTGGTCGAACCACCCTTCCTCCACTAGGGGCACGAACAGGGGGCAGGGTTGGGCGTGGACGCGCGCATCGGGACGCAGCGCCTTGATGGCCCGCTCGTACGCCCCGCTCGCGATCGTCCCGGCGGTCCCGATGACACCGATCGCGCCGCTCCGCGTCGCGGCGACCGCCGCCCGCGCGCCCGGCTCGATCACGCCCACCACCGGGACCGGCGCGCGCTCCTGCAGGTAGCCGAGCGCATGCGCCGTACTGGTGTTGCACGCGACCACGACCGCTTTCACGCCGCGGTGCAAGAGATACGCGAGGATCTCGGCGCTGTAGCGCCGCACGGTTTCGGGGGACTTGGGACCGTAGGGGACGCGCGCGGTGTCGCCGAAATAGATCACGGACTCGCGCGGCAGGCGCTCGAACAGCGCGCGCGCCACGGTGAGCCCGCCGATGCCGGAGTCGAACACCCCCAGCGGCGCGGGGTTCACGGCAGCGGCACGCTGATCCCGATGCCGCGCGGGAACGTCTGAATCTTCAGATCGGGCGGGAAGTCCTGCAGGTGCGCGGACACGTACGCCTCCGCGCCGGAGAAAAGATGATTGAAGACCCACAGCACCAGCCAGTCCTGCACCTCCTGACGCTTGAGCCGGAGATTGGGCGAGCCGATCTCCTTCATGTAGTTCGCTTCCTGCTCCGCCTTGAGGGTCATCATCGCCGTGACGCCCTCCCAGGCGACGAACACGGCACCGGTCGTGTGGCGTCCGGTGGCCGCTTGCCCCCACCCCGGGATCGCCAACGACCGCCAAAACGCACCCATGGGGCGCACGAAGTGCGAGGTGTCGGAGCGCGGCGGCCGAGCGGCGGGCGGGGTGACTCTCGAGGTGTCCTGGGCCGAAAGATGGAACGATGGAACGATGGAAAGAACGGCGAGCAAAACGGTCACCCCCGTTCCCACGTTCCATCCTTCCATCTTTCCATCTTTCACCGCGCCACCAGCACGTTGAGTTTCCCCCGCGTGACCTTCACCGTGCACTCGTTGACCCCCGGCTCGCGCAGCTCGCCGTCCAGATGGAGCAGGAGCGGCGCCTCGGGCGAGCGGATCACGAGCTCCGTCGTGCGCACCAGCGCCACCTCACGCATCGTGCCGTGGGTCCCGCGCATCACGCGCGGGATGGCGAGCAGGAAGCGCGGCAGCGACACGCGGCGAATCAGGCAGACATCGAGCTTGCCGTCGCTCGGGTCGGCGTCGGGCGCGAACCGGTAGCTGCCTCCTGCCGTGGTGCCGTTGCACACCTCGACCATCATCATGTACCCGCGCTCGGCAAATCCGGTCGCCCGCACGTCGAACAGCGGGGGGCGAAAAGTGGCGAAGGTCCGGAGCACAGGGACAAGATAGGACAGGAAGCCCCGCAGGTGGGGCATCGCGTTGCGGGTGCGTACGACGGCCGGGCCGAACCCGAACCCCATGCTGTTCACGAACCACTCATCGAGGACCCGACCGGCGTCGAACCGCGTGGGCGCCGCCGTGACGAGCCGAGCGACCGCTCGGGCGGGATCGTGACGATAGACGCCGACGAGCTTCGCGAAATCGTTCCCCGAGCCGATCGGCACCACGCCCAGTGCGGCGTCGGAGCCCACCGAGAGGAGGCCGTTGGCCACTTCGTGCACCGTGCCGTCACCGCCCACGGCGATGACGCAGCGCGCGCCCGCCTGCGCCGCCTGCGCGGCCAGCGCCACGCCATGGCCGGGGCGCTCGGTGCGCGTGACGTCCATCGCCCAACCCTGAGCGCGCAAGGCGCGGCACACCGGATCGAGGGCACGGAGCGAGGCGCCCCCCCCCCGGCCCGCGGCGGGATTGAGAATGATGTGAGCGTGACGCAAGCCGGGAGAATATACGCTACTTCAGATACGCCTCACCCCAGTTGACTTCGAACTCTTGCTTGCAGCGGGGGCACTTCAACTCCCGCGCCTTCTTGGGAAGCGGGGCGCGCTGGCGGCAGCTCGGACACACGCCGTACTCCGTACCGAGCACCGCCGCTCTGCGGCCGTTCTTGGGATGGGGGACAACGGTCCAGCGCAGCGGCGGCCGCTGCTGAATCTCGAGCATCGCCCGGAGGACGGTGATGGGTCGCTTATTGACTTCGATGACGGCTTCGAGATCGCCCAGATCGAGCACGCGGTACCACGCGCCGCGCCGGATCTTGAGGTCGACGTCCGCTTGAAGACGAGCAAACAGAATCGGGGGCATCACGGCTCCTTGGAGTCGGATTGGCGGGCGCCGGAGCACATATAGTGGGCGCCCGCCCTCCCGACGCAAGGGCCTAGATCTCTTCCCAGCCGATGTCGAAATGCCCGTTACACTTCGGACAGCGCATGCTCGGGGCGCGCGCCTCGAGCCGCGCGCGCTCACGGCAATTGGGGCACACGCCGTACCTCGGTCCCCAAGTGGCCGGCAGCCGGCCACCGGCGCCGGGGGGGCGGGCGACCACGGTCCAACGGGTCGGCGCCGCCGGTACGATGTGGAGCGACGGTCGGGGAACCGCCGTCGGGCGTCCGTTGATGTCGAGCACGGCCTCCACGGGCGTGAGCCGCACCACCCGGTACCACGCACCCTGCCGCAGTTTCGCGGCCGTATCAGGGCGCACACGCGCCCATTGCGTCATGGATATCATAGCGCCTCCTCGGTCGAGGGCGGCTCCTACGATTGCGAATGGGGTGGCACGAAGTCAACTAGGCGTGGCGGGAGCGTGTAGGAATCGAACCTACCGAGCCCCGTTCGGGGCCCAAACAGTTTTGAAGACTGCTCAGGCCACCAGGCCCGATCCGCCCCCCCAGACTACCCCTTCACCGCAACCACGTCGATCTCCACTCGGGCGCCCTTGGGCAGCCCCGCCGCCTGCACCGTGGAGCGAGCCGGCTTGTGCGTGCCAAAATGTTTGGCGTACACCTCGTTCATCGGCGTGAAGTCGGCCATGTCGGCGAGATACACGGTGGTCTTCACCACATTGCCCAGGCTCGTCCCGGCCGCGGTCAGGACGGCTTCCAGGTTCTTGAAGACCTGCTCGGTCTGCTGCGCCGTGGTCGTGCCGACCAGCTCGCCGCTCTTCGGATCGAGCGCGACCTGTCCCGCCGTAAAGACGAGGCCGTCGGTCACGATCGCCTGGCTGTAGGGACCGATCGCTTTGGGCGCGGCATCGGTCGCGACGACGCCCAGTCCTTTGGCCTTCCGCATTAGAACAATCCCTCGATCGTGCCATCCGGATGCAAGCGGATCCGCTCCGCCGCCGGGCTCTTGCCCAGGCCCGGCATGGTCATGATGTCGCCCGCGAGCGCCACGACGAACCCGGCGCCCGCCGACGGGATGACGTCCCGCACGTGCAGCAGGAACCCGCTGGGCGCGCCCAGCTTGGTAGCGTCGTCCGAGAACGAATACTGCGTCTTCGCCATGCACACCGGCGCGTCGGCGAGGCCGAGCGCCGGTATCGACTCGAGCGCCCGCTCCGCCCCCGGAGTGTAGCGCACGCCGTCGGCGCCGTAAATCTTACGCGCGATGGTGTCGATTTTTTCTTTGATCGACAGCTTCGCCTCGTACAGCGGCTTGAACGCAGCGCGCGCGGTCTCGAGCAGTTTCAGCAGCGCCTCGGCGACGGCGACACCGCCGTCCCCACCCTTCTCCCACACTTCGCACAGCACCAGCTCGACGTCTTCCGCGCTACACGCCGCGCGCACCGCCTCCACTTCGGCGGGCGTGTCGCCGGTGAAGCGGTTCAACGCGACCAATGCCGGCACGCCGAACTGCTTCACGTTGCGGATGTGACGCTGGAGGTTTGCCACACCCCGCTGCACCGCAGCGGGGTCAGCCGTCCCCAGCTGGTCCTTCTTGACGCCGCCGTGCATCTTGAGCGCCCGCACCGTCGCGACGATGATCGCGGCCTGCGGCTCGAGGCCCGCGAGCCGGCACTTGATGTCGAAGAACTTTTCGGCACCCAGGTCGGCACCGAACCCCGCCTCGGTGAGCACGATATCGGACAAGGCCAGGCCGAGCTTCGTCGCGACGACGGAATTGCAGCCGTGCGCGATGTTGCCGAACGGCCCGCAGTGCACCAACGCGGGCCCGCCCTCGAGCGTCTGGACCAGATTCGGATTGAGCGCGTCCTTGAGGAGCAGGGTCATCGCCCCCTGCGCCTTGAGATCGCTGGCGCGCACTGGCGCTTTGGCGCCGGTGAAACCCACCACGATCCGGGCGAGGCGCCCCTCGAGGTCCGCGATCCCGGTGGCGAGCGCCATGATCGCCATGACCTCGGAGCCCGGGATGATGACGTAATGATCCTCGCGCGACGGACCCGCGTTGATTCCACCCAGGCCAACGACGATGTGGCGCAGCGCGCGGTCGTTCATGTCGATCGTGCGCGGCCACGTGATGCGCCGGACGTCGAGCCCCGATGCGTTGCCGTGGTGCAGGTGCGCGTCGAGCAGCGCCGAGAGGAGATTGTGCGCGGCGGCGATCGCGTGGAAATCGCCCGTGAAGTGGAGGTTGATGTCCTCCATCGGCACGACCTGGGCGTACCCGCCGCCCGCCGCCCCGCCCTTCACGCCGAACACGGGGCCGAGCGACGGCTCGCGCATGCACAGGATCGCCTGCTTCCCCAACCGGCGCAGCGCCTGCGTCACGCCGACGGTCACGGTGGACTTCCCCTCCCCCGCGGGCGTGGGACTGATGCCGGTGACGAGCACGAGGCGGCCCTTCGGCTTGCGCCGCTCCAGGGCGCGCAGGACGATCTTCGCCTTGTACTTGCCGTACAGCTCGACCTCGTCGTCCTCGAGACCCAGCTCGGCGGCGACGTCGGCGATCGGCCGGAGCTTCGCGGCCTGCGCGATCGCGATATCGGAGGGGACTTTGGCGGTCGCCGTCATAGCACGGCCTCGAGCCGCGGCCCGAAACACGCCCGCGCGTTCTCGGTGGTCCGCTGGGCGAGCGCGGGGAGCGCCTCGCCGCACAGCGCGGCGGCACGCGCCGCGACGTCGCGCACGTATGCCGGCTCGTTGCGCTTGCCGCGATACGGCGCAGGCGCGAGGTAAGGGGAATCGGTCTCTACCAACAGACGGTTAGACGGGTAGGCGGCGAGGGGGACCACGGGCGTCCAGTTTTTGAAAGTGATCATGCCGCTGAACGAGAAGTAGGCTCCGATCGCCATCCCGGCCTCCCAGACGTCCGCCCCCGACGAAAAACTGTGCAGCACCACCGCCCCGCTCTTGCGGCTCCACCCGCGCAGCATCGTCGCCATGTCGGCGTCCGCCTCGCGCGCGTGCACCACCACCGGCTTGCCGAGCTCGGCGGCGAGACCGAGCTGCGCCTCGAAGGCCCGGCGCTGCATGTCGCGCGGCGAGTGGTCGTAGTGGTAGTCGAGACCGGTCTCCCCGACCGCCACCACCTCCGGCGCCGCCAGCAGCTCGCGCAGGCGAGCGGCAACCTCGACGGACCAGCTCGACGCCTCGTGCGGATGCACACCAGCAGTCGCCGACAGCCCCCCCCCCGTCGCGCCGCGGGCCAGCGTCACGGCCCGCTCGCTCCCGGCGAGCGACTCGCCGACCACCACCACGTGCGCGACGCCGGCGGCCCGCGCCCGCGCGAGCACGGCGTTACGATCCAGGTCGAACGCCGCATCCCCCAGGTGACAGTGGGCGTCCACGAGGGAGGGGCGCAGCATGCTGCGCCCCGACTACCGCGCCGGCACGCGTGGAGCTGGCGGCGCGGGAACGCCCTTCGGACCGGCCTGCGCCGGACCCGTTGGGACCGTCGGCGTCGGGGCCCGGGCCCCGAGCGCGCGCGCCCCACGCGCATCCTCGCCCGGCCAGCGCTTCTCGATGAGCAGCAGGATCGGCGCCGCGATGTAGATCGACGAGAACGTGCCCGTGAAGATGCCGAACGACATCACCCAGGCGAACGGCCGGATCACCTCACCCGCGAGCAGCAGCAACGACAGTGTGGTGGCGATCGTCGTTCCGTGCGTCAGCACCGAGCGCGGCAACGTCTCGTTGATGGAGAGGTTGAGGATCTCGTAGAGGTTCTGGCGCCGGTACTTGTGCAGGTTCTCGCGCACCCGGTCGAAGATGATGATCGTGTCGTTGAGCGAGTAGCCGACCACGGTGAGCACGGCGCCCACGACGATCAGGCTGACCTCGAGGTGCATCACGCTGATGAACGCGATGGTGGCGAGGACGTCGTGCGCCGTGGCGAGCACCGCCGCGAGCCCGAAGCGCCATTCGAACCGCGCCGCCAGATAGATGAGGGTGACGAAGAACGACAGGATGATGGCGAGGAAGGCCTTCCCCTGCAGCTCCTTCCCCACCTTGGGTCGCACCGCTTCCGTGCGCACCACGCGGTATTGGCTGGCGCCCGCGCTCGCGTCGAGCGCGCGCCCAACCGCCGCCGCGACCGCCACGGTGTCCGTCGCCTGGTTTTCAGCCGCCGCGGCGGACGTCCGCGCCCGGATCACATAGCTCGTGTCGGACCCGAACGTTTGGATCTCGGCGCCGTGCAGGCCGACGTCGTCGAGGGCCTGCCGGATGCGGCCGATGGGCACCTTGGTGTTGGTCTCGACCTGCAGCAGCGTGCCGCCGGTGAACTCGATGCTGTAGTTGAGGCCCCGCGTCGCCAGGAAACCGGCGCCCACGAGCATGATCGCCACCGTGATCATGTAGGCCCAGCGGGTCCACTTGATGAAGTCGTAGCTCGCGTTCGCAAAGAGTCGGATCATCAGACGCTCAAGGTGGTCATGGCCGGCCGCCGCTGCAGCCAGATGAGGAAGAGGGTCTTCACGACGAAGATCGCCGAGACCATCGAGGCGGCGATGCCGATGATCAGGGTGATGGCGAAGCCTTTCACCGGGCCCGTGCCCACGACATACAGAATGAAGGCGGTAAGGGCGGTGCTGACGTTCGAGTCGACGATGGCGTTCATCGCATGTTTGAACCCGTCATCCACGGCGAGTCGCAGCGACTTGCCGTGCACCAGCTCCTCACGAATGCGCTCGAAGATCAGCACGTTCGCGTCGACGGCGATGCCGATCGACAGCACGAAGCCCGCGAGACCCGGCAACGTCAACGTGAAACCGAAGGCGGCGAGGCCCGCGAGCGTGAACAGACAGTAGAGGGTCAGGGCGGCGACGGCGAGGGCGCCGGAGAGCCGGTAGTACCCAACCATGATCAGGATCACGAGCGCCACGCCGACGATCCCGGCGCGCACGCCGTCGTTGATCGAATCGGCGCCGAGCGATGGCCCGATCGTGGTCTCGTCGACGATCGTGAGCGGCGCGGGCAGCGCGCCGGCGCGCAGCACGAGCGCGAGGTCGCTCGCCTCCTGCAGGGGCTTCGAGCCGAGCTCGATCAGGCCGCGCGAGTTGATCTGGCTCTTGATGATCGGCGGCTGGCCCTGCACGCGGCCATCGAGGATGATCGCCATGTAATCGTTGATGTGGCGCGCGGTCTCTTCCCCGAACTTGCGGCCGCCGCGGCGCGACAGCACGAACTCCACGACCGATTGGTTGGTGAGCTGATCGCGCCGCGCGGTGGCCTTGGTGAGCTCCTCACCGGTGATAATGGGGCGCGATTCGACCGCATAGAGCGCGCGATACGACTTGGCCCCGCGCGACTCGACCTGTGCCCCCCACTTGAGCTCGATGCCCCGGGGGATGAGCTGCTTCACATCGGGGCGCTGGACCAGGGAATCCACGACCTCCGATTGCTCCTCCGGTACGAGGAACTCCCCAGGGAGCTGACCCTGAAAGAGCAGCGAGGAGAGCGCACCGGGGGTGTTCGCGTCGGCCGCTGAGTCGCGCGCCGCCTTGCTGGTATCGCTGCCGAACAGCTGCGACACCGCCGACGGCGCCGCGCCCCGTGCTTTCACGCCGGCGTGGCGCAGCGCCCCATCGACCTGGGGAAGCGCGCTCTGGAACTGGTTCTTCATGTCGGTGATGCGGAACTCGAGGAAGGCGGTCCGCTGGATGATGCTCTTGGCGCGCGCGGCGTCTTTCTCGCCCGCCAGCTCGACGATCAGCCGGCAGCGCCCCTGGATCTGGACGACGGGCTCGGTCGTGCCGAACTCGTCGATGCGGGTCCGCACGACACGTTGGGCGCGCTGGATCGCGTCGGCGCAGTCGGGTACCGGGCCCTGGCGCTCGTCCACTTCGAGCGCGAGATGGATGCCGCCCTGCAGGTCGAGTCCACGCTTGATCGGCACCTGGCGCACGGTCGTGTCCTTCATGCGGCCCGTCGTCTTGTCCATCACGCGCTGCGTGACGTTGCGCGGCACCAGGGCCGCGACGCTGGCCAGGACGAGAATGGCAATCGTGATCAACCGCCCGCGAATCGTGCTCATCGTGTCTCTCTACCGGTTGAGGCTCGCCCGCGCCGCCTGCCGGTCGCGCTCCAGCTGCGCCACCAGGGCATCGCGGGAAGGAAACGCCTGCACGTCGCGCAGGCGCTCGACCCACTCCACTCGCACCGTTTCACCGTACAGCTCCCCGGCGAAATCGAACAGATGAACCTCCAACGTCCGGCCGGGCTCCGCGAACGTGGGCCGCGGGCCCTGGTTCATCATCCCGCCATACCGCGTCCCGCGCCACCACACCCAGACGGCATATACCCCGTCTGGGGGGAGCAGCTTGCGCCCGTCGGGCGGCGCCAGGTTGATCGTCGGCACGCCGATCGTCCGGCCGCGCCCCGCCCCCGGCACCACGCGCCCCAACAACCCGTACGGCCGGCCCAGCCAGCGCGCGGCCCCCGCCAGATCGCCGTGGGCGACCGCCGCCCGGATCAGGGTCGACGAGATCGGCTGCCCGTCCTCCCGAACGGCGTCCACAACCGCAACGGCGAATCCGTCCGCGGCCCCGAGCCGGCGCACCAGCGCTTCGTCGCCCGCGCGGCCGCGCCCAAAGGCGTGGTCGTACCCGATCACCAACTGCTCCAGCGCATGCTCGGCCCGCAGGCGCCGGATGAACTCCTCGGGGCTCTGCTGCGCCACCTCGCGGGTGAACGGCAGCACCACCACGCGATCCAACCCGGCAGCGGCGAGCAGCTCTCGCTTCTCATCCGGCAGCGTGAGCAGCTTCGGCGCCGCGGCCGGATTCACGACCTCGAGCGGATGGGGGTCGCACAGCACCAGCACGCTCGTCAGGCCACCCGCCCGCGCCCGGCCCACGACCTCGGCCAGCACGCGCTGATGACCGCGGTGCAGGCCGTCGAACGTCCCTACCGTAACAACCGCGCCGATCATGCGTCCGTCACCACGACGCGGGGCTTCAACTGCTCGCCTTCTACCTCGGCAACTGCCAGCAACTCCGCTCCCCAAAAAAGCGCTACCGGGTCTCGGATACCGGGTACCGGGTCTCGGCGGATCGGGCGCCCATGGACGACGGCATCCCGTTCTCCAGGGTCCACGTCCCGCCGCGCCAGGTGCGCGACCAACACGCTCGGATCGCGCACATCCGCGGACGTCACCTGCTCCGGGGCGACGGCGTCCGCCAGCTGCAGCGGTCCCACCGCCGTGCGTCGCAGGGCGATCAGGTGCCCGCCACACCCCAGCGCGGCACCGACGTCACGCGCCAGGCTGCGCAGGTATGTACCGCCGCCGACGATGGCGCGGAAGCGGACATCGGGCGCCGCGTACTCCACCAGCTCCAACTCCGCGATCTCCACCCGGCGTAGCGCCGGCTCGACCACTTCGCCGCGGCGCGCCCGCCGGTACGCCCGCTCGCCTGCGATCTTCACCGCCGAGTACGCCGGGGGCCGTTGTTCGTAGCCGCCACGGAACTGCGCGAGGGCGGCGCCCAGCTGCCGCGGCGTGACGTCCACCGTCTCCGTCCGCAGCACCATCCCTGTCGCATCGTCGCTGTCGGTCGTGACGCCGAGCCGCATGACGCCGTCGTACACCTTGGTCCACCCCGCCGCGTACGCGGCCAGCCGCGTCGCCCGTCCCACGACCACGACCAGCAGCCCTTCGGCGAACGGATCGAGCGTGCCGAGGTGCCCCACCCGTTGTTCTCCCAAGGCCCTCCGGACGATGTCCACGACGTCGTGCGACGTGGGGCCCGCCGGCTTGGCCACCGGGATCAGACCGATCAGCCCACCTCCGCCGGTCAGTCGTCCGACTCCTTGAGCTCCTTCAGGACCCGGTCGATGCGTTGCGCATGCTCGGCGCCGCGATCCAGGTGGAAGTGCAGCTCCGGGCTGGTGCGCAGCCGTAGCTCCTGGGACAACTGCGCGCGCAGGTACCGCGCCGCGCTCCCCAGCCCTTCGAGGCTCTTCTCTTTCTCCTCGTCGGTGCCCATGACGCTGACGCGGACGTTGGCGTGCGTGAGATCGGCGGAGACCTCGACCCCCGTGACGGTGACGAACCCGATGCGCGGATCGCGCACGTCCCCCGTAAGGAACGCGCCGACCACCTGCCGGATCAGCTCTCCCACCCGCTCGGGGCGATGGCTCGGACGTTTCATGTCAGAGATAGCTCGTGCTCGTGTCCACGATCCGGGCGCCGTCCGCGCCGGCGACCAACCGGTCCGCCTCCCGCAGCACGCTCTCGGCGTGGCGCCGATCGGTGCTCACCACCGACGCGGTGAGCTCGGCCCGCTGCCACAGCTCCTGGTGCGCCGTTTCGGCCACCGACACGTTGAACCGCTGATGCAACCGGTCCTTGAGACTTTTCAGCACCGCCCGCTTGTCCTTGAGCGACTGGCTCCCCGCGAGGTGCAGCTCCCACACGATCAGCCCGACGATCACGGCAGGCTCAGGCGCTGAGGAACCGGGCGACCTCCTCGATGCGATAGGCCTCGATCAGGTCGCCGACCTTGATGTCGTTGAAGTTCTCGACGCCGATGCCGCATTCGAAGCCCTCGCGCACTTCGCGGACGTCCTCCTTGAATCGCTTCAATGACGACAAAGTCCCGTCGTACACCTCGACCCCGTCGCGGATCACCCGCACGCGGCCGGCGCGCGGGATGACGCCGCTGCGCACGAAGCTCCCGGCGATCGTGCCGACCTTCGCGATCTTGAACAGCTGGCGCACCTCGGCCTCCCCCAGCACCACTTCCTTCTTCTCGGGGGCCAGCAGGCCTTCCATGGCCGCCTTCACCTCTTCCACCGCCTCGTAGATGATGCGATAGGTCCGGATCTCCACCCGCTCGCGGTCGGCCGCGGCGCGCGCGTTGGAGTCGGGGCGGACGTGGAAGCCCACGATGATCGCGCCCGAGGCCTTGGCGAGCAGCACGTCGGACTCGGTGATCGCGCCGACGCCGCGGTGCACGACTTCGACTTTGACTTCGGCGGTCGACAATTGGGCGAGCGCGTCGGCCAATGCTTCGGCCGGACCGCCCTGGTCGGCTTTGATGATGATGCGCAGGCTGGCGGCCCCGCCCTGCGCCCGCTCCGCCATGAAGTCCTCGAGCGTCTTCACGCGGCCCGAGCGGCGGTGCTGCGCCTCGCGCTCGAGGCGCTGGCGCTTCTGGGCGATGTCGCGCGCTTCCGCCGCATCGGCCATGGCAAGGAACGTGTCGCCCGCCTCGGGGACGCCCTCGAAGCCAAGGATCTGCACGGGGGTCGAGGGACCCGCCGCGGTGACCGCGCCGCCGCGCTCGTCGTACATGGCGCGGACGCGTCCTGAGTACTGGCCGCAGATGAAGTCGTCGCCCACGTGCAGGGTGCCGTTCTGGACGAGGATGGTCGCCAGCGCGCCCTTCCCCGGGTCGAGCGACGCCTCGAGCACCGTGCCGGAGGCGCGGCGGTCGGGATTCGCCTTGCGGTCGAGCAGCTCCGCCTGCAACAGGATCTGGTCCAGCAGCGTGTCGATCCCGGTGCCCTTCTTGGCCGAGATCGCCGTGGACAGGGTGGTGCCGCCGAATTCCTCCAGCACGACGCCGTGCGACAGCAGGTCCTGCTTCACCTTCTGCACGTTGGCCGTGGGCAGATCAATCTTGTTGATGGCGACGACGAGCGGCACGCCCGCGTTTTTGGCGTGCGAGATGGCTTCGATCGTCTGCGGCATGATGGCGTCGTCCGCCGCGACCACCAGCACGACGATGTCGGTCACCTGCGCCCCGCGGGCGCGCATGGCGGTGAACGCCTCGTGGCCCGGGGTGTCGAGGAAGGTGATCTGCCGTCCGTCCTTCAGGGTGACCTGATAGGCGCCGATGTGCTGGGTGATGCCCCCCGCCTCGCCCGCGACGACGTTCGTCTTGCGGACGTAGTCGAGCAGCGACGTCTTGCCGTGGTCGACGTGACCCATGATGGTGACCACGGGCGGCCGCGGCTTGAGCGTCTCCGCGGCATCGGTCGCCACCGCGGTCTCCGCGGTCGCGTAGCCTTCTTCCTTCGCCGCCTGGAAGCCGAACGCCGACGCGATCAGCTCGATCATGTCGAAGTCGAGCCGCTGGTTGATCGTCACCATCTGCCCCAGCTCCTTGAAGGCGAAAGTGACGATCTGGGTCGGCGGGACCTTGAGGATGTTGGCGAGCTCGCTGACGGTGATGAACTCCGTCACCCGAACCAGCGTCTTCTCGCGCTCTTTCTCCTCGCGGCGCTTCTCTTCCTGCACTTCCCGGAAGGTCGGTCCCTCCTCGCGCCGGTGCACGCCCTTGCGGCCGACCGGGCCCTTCAGGGTCGCCAGGGTGCGGGAGATGTTCTGCGCCACGGCTTCCTGGTCCACCATCGACTTCTTGCCCTTCTTGCGCTTCTTGCCGCCCTTGTCGCGACGGCGCTCGTCGAGCGGCAGCGCGCCCGGGGCGGCGGAGGCGACGGGGCGTGGCGGCACCGGGCCCGACGGCGTGGCACTCGCCACAGGGCGCGGCCGCACCGGCGTGGGAATGAAGGGCCGGGGCGGCGGCGGCGGCGGCGGAAACACCGCCGGGGATGCGGCAGGCGGCGGCGTCTCGACCGCGACGTCCGAGGGCTCGCTCGCCCCTCCACCCGGGGCGAGATCTTTGAAGAGCGCGGCGGCCCGCTCTTCGAGCGACGCGGCGGGGCGTTCCTCCTCCTGCTGGCGGGCCGCGGCCTCGAGGGCGAGCCGCGCCTGCTCGGCTTCCGCGGCGGCCACGGCGGCGACTTCCGCGGCGGCGGCATCGGCGGCGGCGACTTCGGCGGCGGTGCGCCGGCGGCGCATCGGCCGCGCTTCGGTCGCGACGGGCGCGGGCGCCGGCTCGGCGGCCTTCACGGCGCGGCGACGCTTCGGAGGCGTGGCGGGCTCTTTCTGCTTGCGCTTTTCCCGCTCCCAGCGGGCACGCATCAGGGCCACCTGCTCGTCCTTGAGGGGCGTCAGGTGACTGCGCACGAAGATGTCCAACTCCTTGAGCATGCCCATGAGCTGCTCGCTGGAGATGCCGAACTCAGCCGCTAAATCATGAATCCGCGTATTCGCCACTCACTCCTCCGTCAATGCCGTCAAACCGCGGGCCAGCGCCCGATCTTCCACGCCGACCGCTTGCACCGGCGGCCGGCCAAGCCCCTTGCCCAGCTGTGCCGCTTCCGGCCCCGTCACCAGGCGCACGCCCTTCGCCTGCGCCAGCCGAGTGACCTTGTCATGCGTGCGCTGGCCCGCATCCGCGGCGAGCACCACGCACGCCAGTTTGCCTCGCTGCAATCCCGCCCGCACGCCCGCTACGCCGATCACCACCCGCCCCGCCCGCAATCCCAGGCCGAGCAGGCGGGTCACCCGGTCGTTCACGCGGCCGGCGGCGGCTCTTCGGTTTCCTCGCCGCCGTCCTCGGTCATCTCATTGAGGAAGGCCATCAGCTTATCGGCGATGTCGGGCGTCATGCCCGGCAGCTGGTCGACTTCCTCGCGCTCCAGGTCGAGGATGTCTTGCAGCGTCTTCTTGCCCGCCTGCTCGAGCACCGCCACCAGCTCCGGCGGCAGGCCCTTCATCTCCGTCAGCGCCACGTCGGTCACGCCCTTGTCGGCGGCCGGCAGCGGCGCGAACAGCGGGCCTTCCCCACCGCGCTCCAGCCACTCGCGGCTGGAGTAGAGGTCGATTTTCCAGCCGGTCAGTTCCGACGCCAGCCGCACGTTCTGGCCGTTCCGGCCGATGGCGAGGGACAGCTGGTCCTCGTCCACGATCGCCTGAATCGTCTTGGTGTCGGGGTCCGAGAAGACCCGCGCGACGCGCGCCGGGGCGAGGGCCAGTTTGGCAAACCGCTCCGGATCGGACGACCAGGGCACGATGTCGATCCGCTCGCCGTTCAGCTCGTTCACCACGGCCTGGACACGCGAACCCTTGAGCCCGACGCACGCGCCCACCGGATCGATCCCGTCGTCGCGCGAGGAGACGGCGATCTTGGTCCTGCTCCCCGCTTCGCGGGCGGTGGCGCGGATGTCGACGATCTGCTGCTGGATCTCCGGGACCTCGAGCTTGAAGAGCGCCTTCACGAACAGCGGGTCGGCGCGCGACAAGATGAGGCGCGGGCCCTTGGGCGTCTCCTCGATCCGCTTCAGCACGGCGCGGATGGTGTCGCCCTGATGGAAGTGCTCGCGGTGATTCTGGTCGCGGTAGGGGATGATCGCTTCCGCTTCGCGGAACTTGTTGAGCATCACCACGATCTTGCCGCGCTCGATCTGCTGCACCTCGCCGGAGAGCAGGTCTCCCACCTTGTCGGAGAACTCCTCGCGGATGCGACTGCGCTCACCCTCGCGGACGCGTTGGATGATGCGCTGCTTCGCCGCCTGCACGGCGGTCCGGCCGAACTGGTCGAACGGGACCTCTTCCTCCAGCACGTCGCCGGGCTGGAACTCGGGGTCCTCGAACCGCGCCTCTTCGAGCGCGACCTGGGTGCCGGGGTCCTCGACGGCCTCGACGACGGTCTTGAGCACCACGATCCGGATGGTGCCCTTCATCTCGTCGATGCCGATCTCGGACCGCACGTTGGGCCCGTAGCGCTTCACGAGGGCCGCGTGCAGGCCGTCCTTCAGCAGATCGATCAGCTCGCTGCGCTCGAGCTGCTTGGTGTTGGTCAGTTCCTTGATTGCCGAGACTACGTCGGTTGCGTTCGCCATTGGTCCTCGGTCTTCAGTCTTCCTTCAGTCTTCGATCCGGGGGGGCCAGCCGGGCCTCCTTCAGCTCGGCGAGCCGGTATTCGAGCGCCGGTTTGCCTTCCGGCTCGAGTACCACGGTCTCCGTGGTCGGCACCGCTACGATGCGAGCCTTTACCCGGCCCATTCCCGTCACCCTCACGTTGACGTGATGGCCCACAAAGCGGACCCAGTGACGGTGCCAGCGGACCGGCCGCTCGATCCCAGGGCTCGAGACTTCGAGCACGTAGCGTTTTCCCAGCGGACCGCCGGCGCCCTCGTCCAACCACGCCTCGAGGGCCCGGCTGGCGGCGGCGCAGTCGTCCACCGTCACCCCCCTCGAGGAGGGGGGAGGCGTGTCGATGCGGACTTGCACGAGCGGCCGGTTCGGCGTGCCGCCGATGCGAAGGTCGGCCAGGTCGAACCCCAGCGCTTCGAGCCGGGTCCGGAAGGCCTCCACCAGGGTGTCGGAAAGCATAGAAAAAAAAGCGCGGGCCGAACTTCGCCCGCTGCAGACCGGAATGTAGCCGGGGCTCGGGTGGTGTCAAGCTTTAGGCCGACCGAGATAGGCGACCATGCGTCCGTCGCGTCCGCCCGACGCGCGATGAGAGAAGAAGCCGTCGCGATCGTGCGCGCTGCACCAAGGGGAAATCGAGACCTCTTCGATGCCCAGCTCGCGCGCCTGGCGCGCGAGAATCGCGCGCAGATCGAGCGGGACCGGTGTCGCGCTCGCGGGCAAGCCGAAGCAGGTGGCGACTTCAGAACCTACTTCATAGCACGCACCACAAATGCCTACTCCACAATGCATTACGATATCGCTGCCCTTGGCGAAGCCGCGCCACTTCAGCAGCTCCACGCCCCGGCCTAACACTCCTGCGGCGGCGCCGCGCCACCCGGCGTGCAACAGGGCGATCGCGCCCTTCTGCGGCACGGCGAGGTAGACCGGGATGCAGTCGGCGACGGTGACGGTGAGCAGCGTACCGCGGTCCGTCGTGGCGTGGCCGTCGAACCCGTCGAGCACCAGCCACCCTTCGGGCAAAGTCTCGTGCCATTGGACCACGTTGCCATGCACCTGATGGCTCAGGACGAGCGTCGGAAACCGCGGGGCGAACGCCGCCCGGAACGCGCGCCAGCGGCTGAACACATGGCCAACCGGCTCGTCGCTCCAGAGGCCCAGACTGAACGGGGCGGGCCCGACGCCACGGGTCGTGACGCCCGCGACTAGGCCGTAGCGCACCGCCCAGTCAGCGAGCTCGACGCGCGGCACTGCCGCATCGCCGATCGGGACTTCGGCGCTGGATCGTAGGGGCGCAGCATGCTGCGCCCCCACGGCGCTACCGTTCATCATCGCGCCTTTCAATCTGAGCCCCCAGCGCTTTGAGCCGTTCATCGATCCGCTCGTAGCCGCGTTCGATCTGCCCGATGTTGTGGATGACGGAATCGCCCTGCGCCGCGAGGGCGGCCAGGAGCATCGCCATGCCGGCGCGGATGTCGGGGCTTTCGACCACCTGCCCGCGCAGCGGCGATGGTCCCGCGATCACGGCGCGGTGCGGGTCGCACAGCACGATGCGGGCTCCCATGCCGATCAGCTTGTCCACGAAGAAGAGCCGCGACTCGAACAGCTTCTCGAAGATGAGCAACAGGCCTTCACACTGCGACGCGGCGACGATCGCAATCGACATCAGGTCGGCCGGGAAGGCGGGCCAGGGCCCGTCTTCGAGTTTAGGGACGTGACCACCCAGGTCGGGGCGGATGCGGCGCTCCTGATCCGCATCCACGACGAGCTGCGTACCGTCGAGTCGCGGCCGCACGCCGAGGCGCTCGAACGCCAGCAAGGTCGACCGCAGGTCGTCGGGGCGCACGCCGTCGATCGTGACGGCGCCGTTCGTCACGGCGGCGAGCCCGATGAACGACCCGATCTCGATGTGATCGGGGCCGATCGTGTGCGGCGCGCCCTTGAGGGGTGTGCCGCCGTCCACCGTGAGGGTGTTCGACCCGATCCCGTCGATCTTCGCGCCCATCCCCGCGAGGAAACGGGCGAGGTCTTGCACGTGCGGCTCCGACGCGGCGTTGCGGAGGACGGTGGTGCCGCGTGCCGCCACTGCGGCCATCAGGGCGTTCTCGGTCCCCGTGACGCTCGGCTCGTCGAGGAAGATGTCGGCGCCGGCCAGTTTCCCTTCGAGCTTGTACGTATCGCCCACCGTGATCTCGGCGCCGAGGCGCTCCAGGGCGAGGAAATGCGTGTCCACGCGCCGGCGCCCGATGACGTCGCCGCCCGGCGGCGGGAGGCTCACGCTCCCGAACCGCGCCAGCATCGGCGCCGCGAGTAGGATCGACGCGCGGATCTTGGCGGAGAGTTTGGGATCGAGGGCGCGCGACACCGCTTTGCTCGTATCGACGGTGACGGTGTTGGGCCGGTCCCACGTCACCGCCGCGCCGAGATGCTCGAGCAACGCGAGCATCGTCTCGACGTCGCGGATGTGAGGAACGTTGTCGATCAGGCAGGGACCGTCGGCGAGCAGCGTCGCCGCGAGGATCGGAAGTGCCGCGTTCTTGTTGCCGGCGGGGCGGATCGAACCTTTGAGCGCGCGCCCGCCCGTGACGCAGAACGACGGTGGCATAGGTCTGCGCAAGCTACGGCGACGCTTGCGCCGGCGTCAAGCGTTCGCGAACGTTCGCCCTCGTGAATCCCGTGCTCGCGCTGGCGCTCATCCTGGTCGCCGGCCTCGCCGCAACGCGCCTGCGGCTCCCCCACCTGCGTCGCAGCCTGTCGCTCGACCTCGTGCTCGCCGCGGGGGCGCCATTCCTCCTCGCCGGCTTGCTGCTCGGCCCCGGATTGGGTGTCCTCGACCACGAGACGCTGCGCACGGTCGCGCCCGTCACGGCGCTCGGGGTCGGTTGGATCGGCGCGGTGTTCGGGGCACGCCTCGAGTGGCGACTGCTGCGCCGCATCCCGCGCCGCGCGTGGGCCCTCGCCGCCCTCCAGGGAGCGGCGGTGCTGCTGCTGACCGTCCTGACCGCCCGGCTGCTCACGCGGGCCGCGCCGGCCCTCGCGCCGGCCTGGCGCCCCACCCTCCCCGCCCTGCTGACCCTCGGCGCCGCGGCCATGATCTCCGGACCCGGTGCCGTCGCCCTCGTGGCCCGGGCGCTGCGCGTGCCCGCCGCGCTCACGCGAGCTTTGTGGCTCGCGGCGCTCCTCGATACGGCGCTCGGCGGCGTGGTATTCGCTTTCGCGCTGGGCCTCTCGCAACCGCACCGCAGCTTCGCCGGTGCCGCGCTCGGGTGGGCGCACTGGATCGCCGTCGCCGTGGCGTCGATCGGGGGCGTGGGCGTGTTGTTCCTGTGGCTATGCCGCTTGCGGGGAGAGACAGAGACCGAGGCGCTGGGCCTCGACCTCGTCGCCGTCGTCCTGCTCGGCTCGGGGCTGGGCTACGCGGCCGATCTGTCGCCCTTCGTCGTGTGCGCGCTGGCGACGGCACTCATCGTCAACCTCTCACCGCTCAGGCGCCGGGTGCAGGCGCTGCTCGATGCATGGGAGCCGACCATCTACGCGGTGTTCCTGGTGGTGGTCGGAGCGGTGCTCGACGTGCCGACGCCGTGGCTCGTGCCGGCAGGTCTGCTGCTCGGCGTGGTCCGCGTGGCGGCGCGGTGGGCCGTCGTGCGCGATCCCGCGGCCCCGCCCGCACGCCTCGGCCTGGCCACGATCGCGCAGGGAGGCGTGCCATTGGCCTTGGCCCTGAGCTTCACCTTGACCTATGGTGGTTCGGGAGGGTCGCTGCTGGCGACGGTGTTGGTCGGCGTCCTGCTCGCACAGGCGCTCGCCGTACCGCTCATGGCTCTGGCGCTGCGCCCAGCCCCGCCCGAGGTTAGGTGATGGTCCCGACCTGGGTGGGCGTCGTCTCGGCGCTGAGTCTCGCGGTCATCGCCCTGGCCGCCATCGTCGTGGCCGTGGCGTCGGTCGTCTCGGCGCTTGGGATCCGCACGTTCACCCGCGCGCTGGAGCACCTGGCGGGTCCCGCCATTCAGGATGTGCGCCAGCTGATCGGGACCATCAAGGGAGAAGCCGACGCCCTGGCCGGCACGTCGCGCGACATCCGGATGCGCATCGTCCGCGCCGCCGATGCGGCGGAGCACCGGCTGTCGGATCTCGATGCCCTCGTCGAGGTGGTGCAGGACGAGATGGAGGACACGGCGATCGACGCCGCCGCCACGCTGCGTAACGTGCGCCGCGGGTTGTCCCTCTGGCAATGGGGGCGCAAGGTGCTCAAGGGCAAGAAGAAGAGGAGGAAGTGAGAGTCTTCGCCAGCGCGGCGGTTCTCGCCGTTCTCGGACTCGTGCTGTTCCCCGGCGTGGCCCACGCCTGGACCCCCGGGACGCACATCTTCCTGGGCGAGTCGGTGCTCGCCAATCTGCACCAGCTGCCCGCCGCGGTCACCGATCTGCTGCGCGCGTTCCCCTACGACTTCCTGTACGGCAACATCGCCGCCGACACCTCGATCGCGAAGAAGTACGCGCCCGTGGGACGGCACTGCCACGCCTGGCACGTGGGCCAGGAGATCTTCGACCTGGCGCCGACCGACCCGCTGCGGGCGTTCGGGCTCGGCTACCTCTCGCACCTCGCCGCCGACGCGGTGGCGCACAACTTCTTCGTGCCGCGGCAGCTCGTGCTCACCTCGAGCACCGCCGCCCTCGGCCACTCGTACTGGGAGAGCCGGTTCGAGACGCACCTGGGTGACGCGTACGCTCGTGAGGCGCGCGACGTCATCCTCCAGGATCACACGCAGAGCGACACACACCTCGATGGCATCTTGTCCCCGACGCTCTTCAGCGTGCGCACCAGCCGTCGGCTGTTTCGCGGCATGGTGCATCTCACCGAGAGTCAGAGCTGGCAGTGGGCATTCCAGATGATCGCCGAGAACAGCCGCTGGGACCTCCCCGACTCGGACGTCGAGCGCCACATGGCGGTCGCCTTCGAGTACGTGATGGAGATGCTGGGGGAGAACGACGCGGCGGCCCGCCGGCTCGATCCGGCCGGGGAGCAGGCGCTGAAGCTCGCGAAGCGGATGCGCCGTCAGGCGCTGCACGAGGGCGCTCGGCACGAGCCCGAGCGGATGGAGGAGACGGCGGAGCAGCACTTCGGCTTGCCACAACCGTCGCTCGACTACTGGTACGAGTCGAAGGCCCAACGACCCTGGAGAGATCGTTAAAGCAAAGGCGTCGAGCGGACCCGTTGAACAACACCGTCAAGCGGGGGCGTCGAATACGAAGGCGTTGCGATAATACGTCGAGCAACCGCGGGAAAAAGGTGACGCGCCTGGGCCGTCAATCCAGCAACGTAGTGGTCCATGGTTCTCCGCGCCGACCCCAGCCGCGTCGTCGCTTGACGTCGTACGCTCACGATCTTGCTCGACGCATTCGGTCCACGCTGTCGCTCGACGCCTTCGTTCAACGCCTTTAGGGCTACGAGGCGAGCCGGTCTTCCAGAACCCGTTGAGCTAGTTTGGGATCGGCTTTCCCCTTCGACGCCTTCATCACCTGCCCCACGAAGAACGCCATCAGCTTGGTCTCGCCGCTCTTGTAACGCCCCACCTCGGTGGCGTGGGCGCCGAGCACCTCGGCCACCCACCCGGCCACGGCGTTCGGGTCGACGACCTGAATGACGCCGAGCGCTTCGGCGATCGTGCGTGGATCGCCGCCGCGATTCGCCAATTCCGTAAAGACCCGCTTCCCGGCCTGATGCGAGAGCGTCCCGCCCTTCACGAGCCCGATCAGCTGCGCCAGTGAGCCGGCCGGCACGCGCAGCGCCTCGGCGTGATCCTTCGCGTCGGCCAACACCTCGCCCATCACCCAGTTCGCCGCCGCCTTGGCCTCGGCACCGGCGTGCACGACGCCCTCGTAGTAGTCGGCCACGGCCCGGCCCGCGGTGAGCACGGCGGCGTCCTGCTGCGGCAATCCGTACTGCGCCACGAAACGCTCGCGCTTCGACGCCGGCAGCTCGGGGAGCAGGCTCTGCTGCTCCGCCACAAATTCGGGGCTCAACACGAGCGGCGGCAGATCGGGTTCCGGGAAGTAACGGTAGTCGTGGCTTTCTTCCTTCGAGCGCTGCGGCCGGACGGCGTTGTCTTTGTGGTCATACAGCATCGTCTGCTGCGTGACGGTGCCACCGCCCTCGAGTAGGGCGATCTGGCGATCGCGTTCCACGCCCAGTGCCTTCTCGACGTAGGCGAAGGAGTTGATGTTCTTCACCTCGGTCTTCACGCCCAGCGCGCTCTCGCCCGCGCGGCGCACCGAGACGTTCGCATCGACGCGCAGGCTTCCCTTCTCCATATCGCAGTCGGACACGCCGATGTACTCGAGCACCTGTTTCAACGTCTGCAGGTAGGCGCGCGCCTCCTGCGGCGAACGGAAGTCGGGACCCGTGACGATCTCGATGAGGGGCACACCGGCGCGGTTCAGGTCCACGGCCGTGGCTTTGGGGAAGCGGTCGTGCAGCGATTTGCCGGCGTCTTCCTCCACGTGCAGCCGCACGAGCGTGGCCGTGACCAGCCCGCGGTCCGGGGACAGAAACGACAGGGACCCTTTGGTCGCGAGCGGCTGCTCGAACTGCGAGATCTGATAGCCCTTGGGCAGGTCGGGATAGAAGTAATTCTTGCGCGCGAACACGCTCTTGGCGTGCACCGTGCTCCCCAAGGCCAGGGCGGCGCGCACGGCGTGCTTGAGCGCCTCACCGTTGGGCGCGGGCAGCGCCCCGGGCAGGCCGAGACAGACGGGGCAGACGTGCGTATTGGGGGGGGCGCCGAATGCCGCGGAGCAGCCACAGAACATCTTCGAAGCGGTGCGGAGCTGGACGTGCGTCTCGAGCCCGATGACCGTTTCCCAGCCCGCCGCTCCGGCCATCAGGCTTCCTCCGTCGCCGGCACGACGCGCTCCAGCGCGTACGCCGCCTCGAGCATCTCGTCCTCGAGAAACGCCTGCCCGATGAACTGGCCGCCGACCGGCAACCCCTTCACGCGACCCACGGGCAGTGAGATCGCGGGCAGCCCCGCGAGGTTCGCCGTCACCGTGAAGATGTCCGACAGGTACATCGAAACAGGATCGGCAAGCTTCTCTCCGGCCTTGAAGGCGGGAGTCGGCGTGGTGGGTGTGAACAGGAGATCGACGCCGCGGTCGAAGGCGTTGCGGAAGTCCTGCGCGATGAGCGCCCGCATCTGTTGCGCCCGGCGGTAATAGGCCTCGTAGTACCCAGCCGAGAGCACGTACGTGCCCACCAGGATGCGGCGGCGGACCTCCGGGCCGAACCCCTCACCGCGCGTACGCCGGTACAGGTCGCGCACGTCGGTCGCCCCCTCCGCGCGCGGGCCGTACCGCACACCGTCGAACCGCGCCAGGTTGGACGACGCCTCGGCCGGCGCGATCACGTAGTACGTGGGCACCGCGTACTGGGTGTGCGGCAGCGACACTTCGCGCACCGCCGCGCCTTGCTCTTTCATCAGGCGGACCGCCCGGTCGCAGGCCCGTCGCACCGCCGGATCGAGGTCGGACGGGAAGTACTCCCGCGGCAGCCCGACCACGAACCCTTGGAGCGATTCTGGTACCGTGGGCAGTCGCAACGGATCGCGGTCCTCGCAGGTCGCGTCCTTGGGATCCCGCCCGCTGATGACCGACAGCACGCGGGCGGCGTCGTGCACGCTGCGCCCCAGCGCGCCGATCTGATCGAGCGAGGAGCCGAATGCCACGAGACCGTAGCGGCTGACCCGGCCGTAGGTGGGCTTGATGCCCACGACGCCGCAGAACGACGCCGGTTGGCGCACCGAGCCGCCGGTTTCCGAGCCGAGCGCCGCCGGCACGGCACCGGCGGCGACGAGCGCCGCCGAGCCGCCGGAAGACCCGCCGGGGACACGGGTCTTGTCGAGGGGGTGAATGGAGCGCCCGTACGCGGAGTGCTCCGTCGACGACCCCATCGCGAACTCGTCGCAGTTCGTTTTCCCGGCGATCAGCGCGCCGGCGGCTTTGAGCTTCGTGATCGCCGTCGCCTCGTAGGGCGAGCGATACCCGTCGAGGATCTTGGAGCCGCACGTCGTCGTGAATTCGAGGGTGCAGATGTTGTCCTTGACGGCGACCGGCATCCCGTACAGCACGCCCGTAGGCCGGGCCGCGGCCGCTTGCTCGGCGAGCGACTTACGCAGCTCCTTGACGGGGGTGAGGAGGGCGTTGAGCCGCTTGACCTTGACGAGGCGATCGGCGGCCGCCTTGGCTTCGGTCATTCGAACTGATCCAGTTTCGGCACCACGAAGAAGCCGTTCTTGAACAGCGGCGCGAGTTCGTCGGGCCCGGCGGCAAGGGGCCAGGGGCTCTCTTCGTCGGGCCGGAACCGAATCGCGTCGGGGCCGGGCACGAAGGGCCGCAGGCCGTTGTTCCCCGTCGCGGCGCTGAGCTGCGCGACGTAGTCGAGGATCCGCGACATCTGCTCGACGAGAACGGGGAGCGTTTCCTCGTCGACCTCCAGCTCCGCCAGCCGCGCGATGCGCAACACGTCGTCCCGCGTAACGCTCATGGAATCTCTTCCCCTCCCTCCCAGTCGCGCTCGAGGCCCGCGTAGGCCACGAGCAACTGCTTGGTGCCGATCTCCTGATCGTCGAACTCGACCGTGACCTTCAGCCCTTTTCCCTGCCCGGCGACGGCGCGCACCACGCCCCCGCCGAACTTGCGGTGGCGGACCCGCTCGCCCTGCACGTAGCGGGGAGCGTCCTGCGACTCTTCTGCGGGCAGCCAGGGTTCCGGGAGGGCGCTGAGCGCCGCTCGTCGGGCGCGCGGTCCCCGGGGCGAGCGGTCCCACGAGGGCGTGGTGTTCCGCTCCTGCACGACCTCGGGTGGCACCGCCTCGAGAAACCGTGAGGGCTCCGCGAGGTCGAGCCGGCCGTTGCGATACCGCGTGCGCGCCCATGAGAGATACAACTTTTCGCGCGCGCGCGTGAGACCCACGTAGCACAATCGTCGTTCCTCTTCGACGCCGCCCGGCTCGCTCACCGTGCGGCCCAGCGGAAAGAGTCCGTCCTCGAGCCCCGCGAGGGCGACCACCGCCCACTCGAGACCCTTCGCCATGTGCGCCGTCGTGAGCGTCACGCCCGCGACGTTCTTCGCCTCGTCGACCGGCGTCACGAGGGCGGCTTGCGTGAGGTAGCGCTCGAGTGGGGATCCTCCCTCCCCCGGCTCCCCTCCCTCGTCCCCACCCTGCACCTCGGCCCACGCCGCCGCCCCGGCGATCAGCTCTCGCACGTTCTCGATCCGCTCGATCCCCTCCGCGCCCTCCTCGGCGAGGTACTGCTCGTAGCCCGTGGCGGCGAGCACGGCCTCGAGCACCGTGGCGGGGTCGGCGCGGCCGCCCGCGTCTCGCAAGCGGTCCACCAGCGCCGCAACTCCAATGAAGGCGTCCCGCACGTTGGGCCGGAGCTCAGGCACCCGCGCCGCCCCGCGCGCGACCTCGAGCAGGGGCTTCCGCCACGTGCCGCCCGCCCGTACCAGCAGCGAGAGCGAGGCATCTCCGATGCCACGACGCGGCACGTTCACGACGCGCAGGAACGCTTCGTCGTCCGCGGGATTCGCGATCAAGCGGAGATAGGCCAGCAGGTCCTTGACCTCGCGCCGTTCGTAGAAGCTCACCGCGCCGACGAGGCGGTAGGGGATGCCGCGGAAGCGAAACGCCTCTTCCAGGGGCCGCGACTGGGCGTTGGTTCGATACAGGATCGCCATGCCTTCGTACGGGATGTCGCCGTCCGCGGCCTGACGGGAGAACTCCGCCGCGAGCCACTCGGCCTCGTCACGCTCGTCGGCCGCCGTGAGCAGGACGACGGGGTCGCCGCCCTGCTTGGCCGTGAAGAGGGTCTTCCCGAGCCGGGCGGCGTTCTCGGCGATCACGCCGTTCGCCGCGTCCAGGATCACCTGCGTCGACCGGTAATTCTGCTCCAGCTTGACGAGCGTCGTGCCGGGGAAGTCGTTCTGGAAGGCGAGCATGTGGCGCACGTCCGCTCCCCGCCAGCCGTAGATCGCCTGGTCGTCGTCGCCCACCACGCACAGGTTGCCGTGGCGGCGGGCCAGCTGCTTGACGAGCAGGTACTGGGCGGCATTGGTGTCCTGGAACTCGTCCACCAACACGTGCTGAAACCGGTCTTGCCAGTACGCGAGGCGTTCGGGATGCTCCCGAAACAGCGCCAGTGGATGGAGCAGCAAGTCGTCGAAGTCCATCGCATTCGCCTGTTTCAGCGCGGGTCCGAGCGCCTGGAACACATCGGCCGCGACCCGTGCCAGCGGGTTATCGGCTTGGGCACCCAGCTCCTCCGGGAGGAGCATCCGGTTCTTGGCGCCTGAAATGACGCCCTGGAGGGTGCGGGGCGGATACGCCTTGGGCGAGACGCCACGCTGCTCGAGGATACGCTTGATGAGAGCCTGCTGATCGTCCACATCGTAAATCGTGAAGTTCGGCCCGAACCCGAGCAGCGGCGCCTCGCGCCGCAGCAGCCGCGCCGACAACGAATGAAACGTGCCGATCCAGAGACCACGCGGATCGGCGCCGAGCAGGGTGCCGACCCGGGAGCGCATTTCGGCGGCGGCCTTGTTCGTGAAGGTGACGGCGAAGATGCGCTGCGGCGCCACACCCAGGTTCTTGATCAGGTGGGCGATGCGCGCGGTGAGGACGCGGGTCTTCCCCGACCCCGCTCCCGCCAAGACGAGGAGGGGCCCCCCCGGGTGCTCCACCGCCGCCTGCTGGGCGGCGTTCAATGCGAGGCTCATTTCGCGCTGCGGGGAAACTCGAGGACGAACACCGAGCCCTGACCGCCGTCGCCGGGACGGAACGACACCCGCCCGCCGTGCTGTTGCTCCACGATGCGGCGCGCCAGGGCGAGGCCGATGCCCCATCCCGCGGTCTTGGTCGACACCCCGGGCTCGAACAACTGGCTGCGCATCTCCGCTGGGACCCCGGGGCCGTCGTCCGAGATCGTCACCCGGGCGCCGCGGTCGGTCGCGTCCACTTTCACCTCGATCCGGCCGCCGCGCCCGCTGAGCGCGTCGATGGCATTCTTCACGATCCCCTCCAGCGCCCACTCGATCAGCACCGGATCGCCGGTGGCCGTGGGTCCGACGCCCGGTGAAACGAGGGTGAGCGACACCGTGTTCGCGAGGGTCGGCAGGCGCGGCCGAAAGTACCCGACCACGCGCTCCGCCGCCGCGCCGAGCCCGACCGGCTCGCGTCGTGCGGGGCGGCCGATGCGCTCGAACCGCTTCGCGACCCGCTCCAGCCGTTCGGCGTCCGCTTGAAGATGCGTCACCAGTTCGCCGCCCGGCGTACCCGGATTCTCCCGCAGGTAATCAATCCAACCCGTGAGACTCATCAGCGGGGTCCCGAGCTGGTGCGCCGATTCGCGTGCCATCGCCACCCAGAGCCGATCGCGTGCGGCACCGACCCGCGCCCGCACCGCCCAGGCCGCGAGCAGGGCCAGGCACAGGAACACGATCGCCTGCAGCACTGCGAGGCCCGTGAAACGCCGGGCCGCCGGCACGGCGCCATAGTGAATCGTGCCGACGCCCGGCTGCACCAGAGGCTCATGGATCCGGTCGAGCTGCACGATCCACGCGCGCCGTTCGGCCTCGCTCGCCGTAGGGCCGAAGGGCGCGTTGTCGAGCGCGGTGATGCGGCCCGCCGGATCGGTGACGGCGATCGGGATGCCGAGCCGACGGACTTCTTCGGCGAGATTGAGGAGGGCCTCGGCCGCCGCGCCCTCGTGCGGGTCGTTCAGCCCCGCGAACACGCGGCCGAACAGGCGGCTCGTTTCCCGGGCGTCGTCTTGCAGATGGCGCGCCACGATCCAGGCGTAGCCTACGGAGAGGGCGCCGAACAGCAGCGCGAAGCCGACGAGCGCGGCGGGGCCGGCCCGCCGGACCAGGTCTCTAGCCGCCACCGAACCGGTCGGCGCCGAAGTACGGCGTGAGCGCCTCCGGCAGCGTGACGGAGCCGTCGGGTTGCTGGCGGGTCTCGAGCAGCGCGGCGATCGTGCGCGGCAGCGCCACCCCCGACGCATTCAAGGTGTGCACGAACTCCGGCTTCTCCCCCGGCCGCGGGCGGCAGCGGATGTTGGCGCGCCGGGCCTGGTAGTCGGTGAAGGTGCTGGAGCTCGACACCTCGAGCCATTGCCCGACGCCCGGTGCCCACACTTCGAGGTCGTAGGTCTTCGCGCCGGCGAACCCCAGGTCGCCGGCGGCGAGGAGCACGACTCGATACGGCAGCTCGAGGCGGCGCAACACTTCCTCGGCGTGACCCGTCAGCTTTTCGTGTTCCGCGGGCGAATCCGCGGCACGGCAGAAACGTACCAGCTCCACCTTGTCGAATTGATGGATCCGCAACAATCCGCGGGTGTCCTTCCCCGCCGCGCCCGCTTCCCGGCGAAAGCAGGGCGTGTACGCGACGTAGCCCTTGGGCAGCGCGGTGCCGTCCAGGATCTCGTCGCGGTGCAGGTTCGTCACCGGGACCTCGGCGGTCGGCACCAGGAAGAGGTCGTCGGTCTGGATGCGGTAGGCGTCGTCTTCGAACTTCGGCAGCTGGCCGGTGCCGGTCATGACCTCGCGCCGTACCATCAGCGGCGGCTCGACCTCGACGTAGCCATGCTCGCGCGTGTGCAAGTCGAGCATGAAGTTGATGAGGGCGCGCGCGAGGCGAGCGCCGGCGCCGACGAGCACCGGGAACCCCGAGCCCGCGAGCTTCGCGCCGCGCGCCAGATCGAGGACGCCGAGTCGCTCGCCGATCTCCCAGTGCGGCTGCCCGCCTTTGGGCGCCGGTGTGCCCCAGGTTCGCACGATGGCGTTGGCGCCGGCGTCGCCGTCGGGCGCCTCGGGCAGCGGGATATTCGGGACGAACAGGGTCTTCGCCTCGAGCACGGACTCGATCTGGCGCAGCTCGGCTTCGAGCGATGTGATGCGGGATCCCAACTCGCGCCGGGCCGCCGTCGTCGCCTCGGGCAACCCGCCCTTCGCCTTGGCCGTCACCGCGTCGGCCTTGGCCGCGTCGTTGCGCTCCGCCTTGAGTTGATCGAGCTGCGCGGTGAGCGTGCGGCGCTTCATGTCGAGCGCCTCGATCTCGTCGAGCAGCCGGGTGAGCGCGGCGTCGCCGCGGCGCGCGAGCGCCGCCCGCACCTGAGCGGGCGAGGCGCGCAGCTGCTTCAGGTCAATCACAGCTCAGCGGCTCGGAACGCCGGGCTCGAGCCCCCGATACCCGCAGTTGTCGTCGACGAGGATCTTGAAGTCGATTCGGCGGGACGCCGTGTCCACCGCGAGAATCTCCAGCTTAGCGTAATAGACGGCGGTAAACCCGAAGCTGCACTGCGCCGTGCGCGAGTGCACGATGGCGCGGCCGCCGACGTCGAGCGTCACGGCGCTGTCGAGCTTGTAGCCGCCCGTGGGCGCAATCCGGATCGAGTCGAACGGGAGTGTGGTGGCCTGCACGCCCGAGGCAATTCCCAATCGCAGCGCCCCGGTCGGCTTCAGCACCGGGCGATACGCGCTGTCCAGATCGACGGCGAAATCGAAGGGGTCGCCGTTCTGAATGAGGATGGGGTGAGGCGGTGCCAGGAAGCTTCCGAGCCAGTACGCCGACGGCGTGCGCAGCGGGGTGCCGCCGCTCAAGGCGTACAGGGACACGAGGCTGTCCACGGCGTTTACAATTGAGGCGCGGGGCAAGGCGTTGGGGTCGCCGCAGGCTGCCGCGAGCACGGGGGCGAAGAGCAAGAGCGGGCGGAGAGAGCGCATGGGGTGCCCCCAAATTACCCCGCAGCGTCCGAGTGGGTCAACCCACGGTGGCTGCTTGACTTCGCCCGAGCCGAACCCTACGTTGCCCGTCCCTATGGCGACGATCCGCGACGTGGTGGAGGCGCTCAGCCGACGCACTGGCGTGGACGCGGTAGTGGTGGTCGGCCGCGACGGCCTCCCCATCGACTCCCGCACCGCCAACGGCCTGGACCCGGAGGGCGTGGCCGCACTCCTCCCCTCCGTCATCAATCACATGGCACAACTGGGCGACGCCGGCGGCCGGGGGGACTTCGGGACGGCCGTGCTGGAGTTCGGGCGCGGCCTGGCGATCGTCGCCGTCTTGAATGCTGACGCACTCCTCGTGGTCCTGGTGCGGCCCGCCACCAATGTCGGCGGCCTGCTCTTCGACCTGCGCCGGCACCGCTCGGCGATCGCCGGCCTGCTCTGAGCGGGAGCCCGCCGTATGGCGACCTCCCCACGGCACCTCCTCGTCGTTGATGACGAGCCGCACATCGGCCTCGTGCTCCGGCCGTATCTGGAGCAGCTGGGGTACCGCGTGAGCTTCGCCCGCTCCCTGGCCGAAGCGCGCGCCGTCGTCACCGCCGCCGTCCCCCCCCTCGACGGCCTGCTGCTGGACCTGCACCTGCCCGACGGCTCCGGACTCGACCTGCTGCGCGACTTGCGCGCCAAGCCCGGCACGGCGCGCCTCCCCATCTTGGTGCTGACGGCCGAGGGCGAAGAGCGCGTGCTCCGCGAGGCGCGCCGGCTCGGCGCGGCGCTGGTCACCAAACCCTTCAGCCCGACCAAATTGAGCCAGCGCATCGCCACGATGTTCGGCGACCTGCCCGTGCCGGAGGACGAAGCCTCGTGAGCACCTGGGCGGCGATCCTGGCGGGCGGGTCCGGTATGCGCTTCTGGCCGCTCTCGACGAGCGAGCGGCCCAAGCAGCTGCTCCCGCTCGTCGGCGACCGGCCGCTGCTCGCGCAGGCGGTCGCGCGCCTCCGCGGACTCGTGCCGCCGGAACGCACGCTCGTGCTCACGGGCCCGTTCCTGGTGGACCGTGTCGCCGCCACCGTCCCCGAGGTGCCGCGGACGAACATCTTCGCGGAGCCGCGCGCCGCCTCGACCGCGCCCGCGCTCGCTTGGGCCGCGCACTGGATCTCGAAGCACGATCCCGGCGGCCAGATGCTCTCGCTGCACGCCGACTGGGCGGTCGGCGATGACCGCGCCTTCCGCGCCGCGGCGACACACGCGCTCGACGTGGCCGCGGAGCACGACGTGCTCGTCACGGTGGGCGTGAACCCGTCGCGCAGCGAGACCGGATACGGCTACATCGTCCCGGGCAAGGCGGTCGGCAGTGCGCGCCGCGTGCAGCGCTTCGTCGAGAAGCCGAGTCCGGCCCGCGCCGCGCTGCTGCGGCGCCGGGGCGCGCTCTGGAACACGGGCCTGTTCGCCTGGGGCGTCGCGCGCTTCCTCGGCGAGGCCGGGGCCTACGCGCGCGAGCTCACCGCCGGGTGGGCCGCGCTGTCGGCCGGCGACGTGCCGCGCTTCTTCGGGGCCGTCACGCCGGTCGCCGTCGACGTCGCCGTCCTCGAGCGCACCAAGCGCCTCGCGGTCGTCACTGGCGCGTTCGCGTGGGACGACATCGGATCGTGGGACGCCTTGCTGCGCATCCGCACGCCCGACGCCCGCGGCAACGTCACCGTCGGTCACGTCACCCTTGGCGACGACGTGCGCCGCTCGGTCATCTGGTCCGAGAGCGAGCACGTGGCCGTCGCGGGCGTCCAGGATACGGTCGTGGTGCGCGCCAACGGACATACACTGGTCATGCCCACGGGCCAGTCGGAGCGTCTGAAGGCGCTGGTGCAGGACCTGTGAGCCACGCCCTCTACCTCGTCGACCCCGATCCGGCAGCGGCCTGGGCGCCGTTCGCCGGGGTGCGGCCGCTGTGCGAGCTGCGCGCCGGCGCGCACCTCGTGCGCGAACGCTGGGAGAGTTTCGTCGGCGCCGAGGCGACCGCGATCTTCGCGCTGCCGCACCTGGCCGGCTTCCCCGAGCCGGGGGTGCCGCCGGTGGAGGCGCGCCGCGCCGTCACGGGGCCGGCGGTGATCGGCTCGTCCACCTTCGCGCCCCGCGGGCTCGCCCCCCATCTCCCCGAGACCCCGACTCGCCTCACACACGGCGGCATCACCGTCGGTTGGGCTGTGCCCGCCGGCGGCACCTGGACCGGGCCTCTGCCCCAGGCGCAGGCCGTCGAGGTCGAGGGGATGGTGCTGCGCGGCGTGTACGACCTCGTACCCGCGCTCGAGCTGCTTCTGAAGGAAGACCTCCTCGGCCTGCTGGGCGACTCCGATGCGGTGCCGCGCGCCGCCGTCGTGATCGGCGATCCGGCGTGGTTGTCGCTGCACGAGGCCGCCGTGGAGCCGGGCGTCGTCTTCGACACGACGGGCGGGCCGGTCGTGCTCGAGAGCGGCGTCGAGGTCAAGACCGGCACCCGCCTCGAGGGACCGCTCTGGGCGGGCGCGAATACGCGCATCGTCGGCGGGCCGATTCGCACATCGGCGATCGGTCCCTGGTGCGTGGTGCGCGGGGAGATGGCCGCGACGGTGCTGCTCGGCTACGGCAACAAGTCGCATGACGGGTTCGTGGGTCACTCCGTGGTGGGCCGCTGGGCCAACCTGGGCGCCGGGACGATCACGTCGAACCTGAAAAACACGTACGGGCCCGTCCGCCTCGACGTTGCGGGCGCGACGATCGAAACGGGCCATATGTTTCTCGGCAGCCTCATCGGCGACCACGCCAAGACGGCGATCGGCACCTTGCTCCGCACCGGCACGGTGGTGGGCGCGGGCGCGAGCGTGTTCGACGGCGTGCGGGCGCCCAAGTGGATACCGCCGTTCGCGTGGGGTGGTGAAGGGCAGGAGCGGATGCAGCGCGAGGGCTTTCTCGCGACCGTGGAGCGCGTGCTCCCCCGCCGCAACGTGACGGTGGACGCGGCCATGCGCGCCTATCTCGAGCGCATGTACGATTGGCTGACGCGATGACCGAATCGCAGCGGTACCGGCGGCTCGGCAAGTACGAGCTCCACACCCTCATCGGCGAAGGCGCCATGGGCATCGTGTGGAAGGCGTACGACACCGTCCTGCGGCGCTACGTGGCCCTCAAGTTGTTGAGCAGTCACTTCCGCAAGACCAAGGAGATGCAGGAGCGCTTCCTGCGCGAGGCGCGCGCCGCGGGCGCGATTCAACATCCGAACATCGTGACGGTGTATGACCTCGGCGACGTCGACGGCCAGCTGTTCATTGCCATGGAGCTGGTCGAAGGGCGCGACTTGAGCGACATCATCACGCTGCGCGAGCCGATGGCGTTGGAGCGGAAGCTCGATCTCGTGATCGAGCTGCTCGACGGGCTCCACTTCGCGCATCAGCGCGGCGTCATCCATCGCGACGTGAAGCCCTCCAACGTGCGGGTCGTCCCGGACGGCCGCGTGAAGATCATGGACTTCGGCATCGCGCGGCTGCAGTCCGCCGATGCCAGCGGCTCCGGCGCCATCGTCGGGACCCCGACCTACATGGCCCCGGAGCAGATCACCAACGGCGCCATCACGCCCGCGACCGACATTTTCGCGGTGGGGTGCATGCTGTACGAGCTGCTCTCCTTCCACAAGCCGTTCGAGGGCGAGTCCGTGCACGGGGTGCTGTATCAGGTGCTCACGACCGAGCCGAAGCCGCTGCGCACGGTGGCGCCGTCGATTCCGGCGGCCCTCGAGCGCGTCGTCGGGAAGGCGATGGCCAAGGTGCCCGACGAACGCTACGAGACGGCCGCGCAGATGCAGAGCACCCTGCTCGGCATTCGCGCCGCGCTGTCGGGCGCGGGCGAAGAGACGACGCAGCGGCTGGGGATCCGCTGGACGGCGCTGCCGGGGCCGGTCCTGAAGCTCGTCACCCAAGCCCCGATGAAGTGGCGTATCGCGGTGCTCTCCGCGCTCGCGATCGTGGTGGCGCTGCTGCTCTTCTCACCGTCGCCGCCGGCGGCCAACGAGGTTCCCGGACCACGCGTCGCGCCGCCGGGGCCCGTGGCCCCCCAGATCCCGCCGGTGTCGCTCGCGCTGAGCACGCGGCGCGACTCGGCCTTGGCGGCGCGCGACCGCGCGATTCAAGCCGGCGCGCTCAAGAACAACGTCCCGGCGATGGTGCTCGCCGAGACGATGTTCCAGGTCTCGGAGCAGGCGCTCGTGGCCGGCAATCAGTCGCAGGCGCTGAACGGGTACATCAGCGTGGTGGACCAGTATCGCAAGGCGCAGGACGAAGCGCGCGCCCTGCAGCAGGAAGCGGCGCAGATGGTGCAGCGGGTCACGCCGGTGGTCCAGGCGATCCCCGCCGGCCCGACCGCGTCCAACGCCGGCATCTTTCTCGGGCGGGCGGACTCCCTCTTGCGCCAGCAGGATTTCACGATGGCCAAGGTCGCGGCCCAGAGCGCCGAGCAGGTCGCGATCGACGCCGGGATCGCGCCGCCCAGCTCGCAGCCCGCCGACACGCGCGGCGCCGTCGAGGTGCTGCTGACGGATCTGGGGCGCGCGCTCGCGAGCGAGCGGGTCGGCAACGTGCGCGTGATCTATCCGCGCATGACCGACGAGGAGCGCCGCGGTTGGGAAACGTTCTTCCACGATTGGGATCGGATCACGGCGAAGTTCACCATCGAGCGGTTCAACGCGCGTGGGCCCGCGGCCACGGCGGACGTGCGGGCGTTGTTCGAGTACATCCCGGCCGGCGGCGGCGCGCCGCGTCAGGACCGGCGGCGGTTCGGGATGCGGTTCGAGAAGCGGGACGTCGGTTGGCGGGTCGCGGCGGTGTCGGAATTGAAATAGATGTACGGTCCACGTAGGCGCACGGCGTTGCCGTGCCCCTACAGGATCACCAAGCCCGGGCGGTCGCCGGTGGCGCGTCCGGAATCGCGAGCGAATCGGGCCGCGGCACAGGCGGCCCCACGCGCCGCAGCGTGACGGGTTTCTCGAGGTCGCCGCCCGAGATCGTGAGCTTGTCCCCCATCAGCTTCATCCCGTAGACCTGCCACACCCCGTCCCCCAACGTGATCCACAGGCTGTCGCCCACCAGGCGCCAGCGCGCGACCTCCTCGCCGAACTGGGCCGAGCTGTCGCTGCGCACGACGATGTGCCGGATTTCGTCGCCCGACCGGGCTTGCCACGTGCCGTCGAGACGCACCCGCGCCTGGGCCGCCAAGACCCCCGCCCCGATCAGCACCGCCCCCCACCGCCGCATCACGGTCCGCCACCGCATGTCGCAGCTCCTCCGCAAACGCGCCGTAGGGGCACGGCAGTGCCGTGCCCCTACCGGAATGGTCGAACAATAACAATGGTCGAACAATATCGTGGACTGGTCGAATGATACCCTGGTTCCGCCGGTTAGGTACCCGCGGGCGTCGGCACGGGGGCGCGCTCGTCCGCCAGGACCGCCACCTGCGGCTCCCACTGGCGCATCATCCGAACGAATGCGGCGACGAGCTCACGGTCGAACTCGAGGCCGGCGCGCTCCTCCAGATACCCGAGCACTTTCTCGAACTCCCACGCGTCGCGGTAGGGACGCCTCGTGCGCAAGGCGTCGTACACATCGCACACGTGCACCAGGCGGCTGGCGTGGTGACACCCCCGGGGGTAGGACAGGGTCGGATACCCGCCCCCGTTGATCATGATGTGGTGCTCGTAGGCGACGACGATGGCGAGATCGAGATCCTCCTCCGTGTCGAGCAGCAGCCGCGCCCCCGCCGCGGGGTGCCCGTTCATCAGGGCGCGCTCCTCGTCCGTCAGCTTGCCGGGCTTCGTCAGCACCTCGATTGGGATCTTGGTCTTGCCGACGTCGTGGAGCAGGCCCGCGATCCCGAAGGCCCGCACATCGCGGGCGCCGAGACCCTGGAATTCCGCGAGCGCCATCGATAGCACGGACACGTTCAAGGAATGCGTGGTGGTGTACTGATCGAACTCCTTGAGCTGCAACAGCGGCAGGACGATCTGCCGGCCGCCGTGCATCGCCACCGCGAGGGAGCGCACCACGGCCTCCGCCTCGACGAGCGGTACGGCGCCGGTGGTCTGCACCTCCCGATGCAACCAGCGCAGCGTGTCCGCTTCCTCACCGAGCGAAAAGCTGATCGTGGCGGTCGGGAGCGACTCGGCCGCGAGCTCCGTCTCGCCGCGCAGGCCCACGGCGCCGAAGCGGATGCTCGTGCGACGCATCTGGCGCGATTCGGTGGAGTCGATCATCGCCAGCGTCACACGGGCCAGTACCTCGTCGAGGAATCCCTCGAAGTCATCGCGGCTGACGTGGTCTTCGAACTCGAGGCGCTGGACCCCCGCCTCGGCGAGGCGGCGGCCCCAATCCCACTCCTTGAGCTCTCGCAACGGCAGCCGTCCGTAGACGACTTCGTCGCCCAAGAACGTGAACAGGGGGCGCGCCGTGTCGGCCTGGAGGTCGTGCAGCTCCTGGTAGGCCGCGTCCACCGCGCGGGCGCGGGCGGGGTGCCCGTCGCGATACAGCGTCATCGCGGCGAGCGCTTGCGCGAAGCTCGTCAGGAAGCGCGCGGGGTCGCTCATCGGCGGCCGGGCGCTTCGGCAGGGTCGGCCGCGGTGCGCAGCTCGGGGTCTTTCGACGCCGCGGCGAGCGCCAGCACCGCCCGCGCGCGGGGATCTCCCGTCCAGCCCGCGGCGAGGGCCATCACCGCAGCCACGAGCTCGAGGGAGCGCGGGGGCAGCTTTGGCCGCCCGAGCCAGGTCGTGCCACCGTCCGTCAGGGCGACGAGAGCGGCCAACGCCGCGGGTTGGTGGGTGCGACCCAGCACCTTGATCGCGAGCACGCGCAGCTCGGAGGCCGCGCGCGTGTCGCGCGCGATGGCGGCGATGAGCGGGAGTGCGGCCGGCGGGCAATTGTCGAGCGCGGCACTCAGGGCCAATCGTGCCGTGCGCGGATCCGGGTCCCGCAGCGCGCCGAGCAGGGCGCGCTCGCGCTCGCTCTGCACCTTCAGAGACAGCTTCAGGGCCTCGCGCCGCACGCGCGCGTCGCTGTGGGTCGCGAACGGCGCGGCCGAGAACCCGTTCGGGAGCGCCGGCAGCGCATCGAGCACGATGAGCAGATTGCGCACGACGTACCACGGTTGTTCGCCGCCGAGCCGCGCCACGATGGCGGCGCCCATCTCGCGCGGCGCGCGCGCCAGGCGGTCCAGCAGCCCGCGCCGCGTCGTCCGCGATTGGGAGGCCGCGAGGATGTCCAGCAGCGTTTCGAACGCGCGCAGCTGCAGCCGCGGCAACAGGCGATCGAGCGTGCCGAAATCCGGCGGGTCGCGCACCGTCAGGCGCCGCACCATCTCGGGCGTGGTGACGCGCTCCCACACCTGGGCCACGTCGGCGCCGCCCGGTGGTGCGTGCTCCAGGACGTCGACCAGCACGGCGACCCCGTCTCCCTCTATCAACCGTCCCACGGCCCGCCACGCCCCGGGGCCGAGCACGCCGACCTCGAGCCCGGTCTGGAGCAGGCGGACTGGCTCCGCGTCATTGTTCGCGTCGGCCGCGGCCCACGTCCGCCTCAGGTCCGTACCCGCCATGCGCTGCAGAGCCCGCGCGTAGGGATCAGGATTCGGATCGTCGAGGGTCCAGCCGGTGAGCAGATCGTGGACCTGCTCGCGCAGTGCCTCGTCGGCCTGGAGGCGCGCGGGTGCCGTTCCCTGCTCCGCGTGCTGGGCGAGTTTCGAGAGCATCCGCACGAGTGGGTCCGACACCGTCTTGTGCGACGCATCGGCCATCGCGCGCACGATCTCGAGCACGGCATCGACCGCGAGGCCGTGCGTCGCATCGATCGCAAACTTGGTGCGCTGGGCGGAATCCCCGCCCATTTCGATCAGGCGCCGCAGGGTCTCGGGTTGCAGCGCCCCGACGAGCTTCGAGGTGCGGCGCCGCAGCGAGACCGCCTCCGCGCCCCCGGCGTCTTTCAGCTCGTCCGCGATCTGCAGCAGGTAGCCCACGATCACCTGGTCGTAGGCCGCGCTCTTGGGGTGGGCGTCGATCGCGCGAGCGATCGCGGCCGGTTCCGTGGGCGGGGCGGATGCCGCATCGCCCACGGCGTCGGCCACGAGCGCCGCGCGCGCCAGTCCCAGCCACAGCTGCGCGCCCTGTGCTCCCCGCGCCCGGCTGCCTCCGTCGGCCGCCTGCTCGGGCGGCGCATCGCCTTCGTCCAGCAACTCGAGGCGCTCGTAAGTGAGGGAGTGCAGCCGGACGTGTTCCCAGGCGCGCAGGCGCTCGGGGGGCCCGAGGCCGAGGGGCTCGCCCGATCGCTCCGCCTCCACGGCGAGCGTGCGCAACACGTCGGCGACCTCCGAAGCGCGGATTCCCCGGTGGAAGCTCATGGCGCCGAGGTGGTGGCGGTGCAGCCGGCCGGCGAGTTCCGCCAAGAGGGGGTGCTTGGGATCGGTGGCGACCCCTTCGATCACGAGCTGCTGCCGCGCCACGCCGAGGGAGAGGGTCGGCCGCTGCTCCAGGAACTGCTCCGCGCGACGCGTCACCCCCGCCGCAGCCGGGGCGAGGGAGGGGTGCCCCTCCGGGTACATCGCGTGCTTGTGAAGTGCGATCGACAGCTCGATGAGGAAATCGGCAAGCTCCCGGGAAAGTACCGTGCGTTCCGACGGCGACGGAGGGGGCGTCGGGGAGCTCATGGGGTGTTCCAACATAGCCTATCCCTCCCGTGCTCAGGGTCACATTTGAGGGGGGGGATGCCTGTCCGGACCACACTTGCCGAATCCGAGGCGGCCTGGCATCTATTTCGAACCTACCTAACAGGAGCGTCGTATGCGCCTTTCAGTTCGACCGGGGCTCGGGCCCCTCCTGGCGCTGTTCCTGGCGGGCTGCAGTGGGGAGCCGTTGTCGGTCGGCTCCCTGTCGCTCCGCCTCGACGTGCAGCCGGCGCAGGTCTCCCCCGACGACTCGTTCACCGTTCACCTCGTCGTGCGCAACACTGGGGCGCTCGACACCACCCTGACGTCGGCCTGCACCGTGCCGACGTTTTTCGCGCTCCAAGGGCCGGCCGGAATCGTGTACCCCGCGCCGGGCTACGGCTGCCTCACCGTGATCTGGAACTACAAGATCCCGGCGCGCGACTCCCTGACGTTTACGCGGCGGTTCGTCGCGCACGATATCGCCAAGACCGGGTATCCGGCGCTGCCACCGGGGGAGTATCTCGTGTTCACCGACTGGCAGATCGGCGGCCTTCCCGTGCTGCGCCAACCGCTGACGGTGACCGGGACCCGATAGAAAGGACACGCCCCGGGAGGACTGTCCCCCCGGGGCGTTGTGTTTTCCTAGGCGTCTCGGCGCCTAGCGTCTCGTTCTTAGTACATGCCTCCCATACCACCGCCACCCGGCATCGGCGGAGCCTTTTCCTTCTCCTTCTTCTCCACCACGACGCACTCGGTCGTGAGGAGCAGGCCCGCGATGGACGCGGCGTTCTGCAGCGCGGTCCGCGTGACCTTGGTCGGGTCGATGACGCCGGCGGCCACCAGATCCTCGAACGCGTCGGTCTGGGCGTTGTAGCCGAAGTTCTTATCCTTCGACTCCTTCACCTTGCCGACGACGATGGCGCCTTCGGCGCCCGCGTTCTGGGCAATCGCGCGGATCGGCTCCTCGAGGGAGCGCCGCACGATTTCAATGCCGATCTTCTCGTCCTCATCGGCACCCTTGGCTTTGTCGAGCACCTTCTGACACCACAGCAGCGCCACGCCGCCCCCCGGCACGATGCCTTCCTCGACCGCCGCGCGGGTCGCATGCAACGCGTCCTCGACCCGGGCCTTCTTCTCCTTCATTTCGGTCTCGGTGGCCGCACCCACGTTCAGCACGGCGACGCCGCCAGCGAGCTTGGCCAGCCGCTCCTGCAGCTTCTCTTTGTCGTAGTCCGACGTGGACTTGTCGATCTGGGCCTTGATCTCCGACTTGCGGCCCTCGATCGCCTCGTGCTTGCCCTTGCCGTCGACCAGCGTGGTGTTGTCCTTGTCGACGACGATCCGCTTGGCACGGCCGAGATCGTTGAGCGCCGTGGTCTCCAGCTTGACGCCAACCTCATCGGAGATCACCTGGCCACCCGTCAGGATGGCGATGTCGCGCAGCATTTCCTTGCGACGATCTCCGAACCCGGGGGCCTTCACGCCGCACACCTTGAGGGTGCCGCGCAGCTTGTTGACGACCAACGTCGCCAGGGCCTCGCCCTCGACATCCTCGGCGACGATGAGCAGGGGTTTGCCCGCCTGCGCCACCTTCTCGAGCACGGGGAGCAAATCCTTCATCGACGAGATCTTCTTGTCATGAATGAGGATGTACGCATCCTCCAGCACCGCTTCCATCTTCTCGGGGTCGGTGATGAAGTAGGGCGACAGGTAGCCGCGGTCGAACTGCATGCCGTCCACGGTCTCCAGCGTGGTCTCGAGGCCCTTTGCCTCCTCGACCGTGATCACGCCGTCCTTGCCGACCTTGTCCATCGCTTCGGCAATGAGATTGCCGATCTCCTTGTCGTTGTTCGCGGAGATCGAGCCCACTTGGGCGATTTCCTTCCGACCGGCGGTCGGTACGGAGATCTTCTTCAGCTCCGTCACCACGGTCTCGACCGCCTTCTCGATGCCGCGCTTGAGCGACATCGGGTTGGCGCCCGCGGTGACCGACTTCAGGCCCTCACGGTAGATCGCCTGGGCCAGCACGGTCGCCGTGGTGGTTCCGTCGCCGGCGAGATCGGAGGTCTTGGTCGCCACTTCCTTCACCATCTGGGCGCCCATGTTCTCGATCTCGTCCTCGAGCTCGATTTCCTTCGCGACAGTCACCCCGTCCTTGGTGACGGTGGGACTGCCGAATTTCTTGTCGATGACCACGTTCCGGCCCTTGGGGCCGAGGGTCACCTTCACCGCGTCCGCCAACTGGTCCACACCCCGCTTGAGGCGGGCCCGGGCGTCGGTGCTGAATTCGAGATACTTGGCTGCCATCTGTGCTTCCTCCCTAGGAACTCACGCGAGCTTCGCGATGACGTCCGCTTCTTTGATCAGGATGATCTCTTCGCCGTCCAACTCGACCTGCGTGCCGCTGTACTTCCCGTAGACCACGCGATCGCCGACCTTCAGCTCCATCGGCACCGCTTCGCCCTTCTCCCGCCGCCCCGGCCCCACGGCGATCACTTCGCCCTGGATCGGCTTCTCTTTGGCGGTGTCGGGGATGTAGAGCCCGCCTTTCATCGTCTCCGTCTCCTCCATCGGCCGGATTGCCACTCGGTCCGCCAGAGGGAACACCTTGAACTTCGTCTTGGTCGCCGTTGCCATGATGCGCCAACCTCCGGTAACTCTTTGAATTGATTATCTGTTAGCACTCGGGGGAAGTGAGTGCTAATCCAGCAGCAGGGAATCTGACCTCGGCACTACGGTGGTGTCAAGGGGGCGTCGGGAGCCGCTTGGCCAGCAGGGCGCGAATCCCAGCGTCAGCCCGCTCCCGCGGCGTGGCGCCGACCGAGTCGAGTGGGATCATGGCCGCCCCCACGATCTCCCCCGTGCGGGTGTCGGCCAACCGGAGGTGCAGCCAGGGCGCCGTGCCGCGACCCGGCTCCCGGTATGTGAAGAAGATGAGCGCCGCGGTGGGCCGACTGCCCCCGCGGACCGCTGCTCGCACGCGGAAGCCGTGTTCTCGGAACGCCCGGGCCATCTCCGCGCCCTCGGCGTCCCGCCGCTCGACGAGGATTTCGTAGCCGCGCAACGCCGCCGGGATACGGGCCGCCCCGCAACCGGCGGCCCAGCAGCAGACCACGACGCTACCGGCGCGGAGCGCCCTCACTCCCGTATCCGCCGCGCTCCCACCCACCGGGCCAACCACCAGGCCCCCTCGGGATCGTGGACCTCGAGGCGCGAGAGCTTCACGCCCGTGTTGGAACTGTGGATGAACTTCTGCTCGCCGACGTACATGCCGACGTGGGTGACGCCACCGCCGGGACGCGCGGAGAAGAGCAGGATGTCGCCGGCCTTCAAGGCTTCGACGACCGGCGGGACCTCGCTCCCTGCCGTCGCCTGGTCGCGACTCATGCGCGGCAGGCGGATGCCGTGTTGCGCGTAGGCATACTGGATGAGGCCCGAGCAGTCGAACCCGTTCGCGGCCGTGCCGCCCCACTGATATGGGGTGCCGAGGGCGTCGAGTGCCGTGTGGACGACGTCGGAGGCGTTGCCCGTGATCATCAACGGCACTTCGGGCGGCGGCATCCGGGGTGAGGACGGACTCGGAGAGCCCCCCCTCGACCCTCCGCCGCCGATCCCGATCGAGACGCGGGCCGCAAGGCTCACGCCGTCGGGCGAACCGGCGGTCGAACGCCAGAAGCCGCGCGGTCCGAGGTCTTCCAGCCGGTAGCGAGCCTCGAAGCCCAGCGCAAGCTGTGAGATCGGCCGCCACTCGACGCCCCCGCCCACATCCCACAGGACCGCGAGCGACTGATTGGTTGTATCGGTCGCCAAACCGAGCGAGACGCCGGAGCTGAAGTAGGGAGCGAGAGAACCGGGGCGGCGCCAAAACTGCATCGCCCAGCCAGCACCGTAAAACGCGCGGCGGCGACCGAGGCTGTTGTGGATGAGAACCTGTGCCTGCAAGTGGCCCATGCGCAGCTCATACGTATGTGCCCTGTTGCCGCTGTACCACCGGCCGTAGAGAACCTCCCAGTCCCGTCCCTGAGCCGCGAGACTCGGGGGAAGACACGCCAGCAGGAGGACGAGCTCAGTCCGCGGCCGCAATCGCCGTCTGCTCCTCAGAGGCGCGGGGTGCCATGAGATGGGACAGCAGGTGCGGCAACCGGCGCATGAAACGGACCCAGAGCCAGAGCACAACGAACCCGACGAGCACCGCCCCGAGCACCGCCACGACGAGCATGGCGAGAGGGCTGCTGAAGCGGACGGCAATCAGTGCCCCGAGCACGAGCCCGAGATACGAAGCTCCCCACGCCCACAGGGGTGTGAGGAGCCATCCCACCACGACCAGGAGATGGGCCAGCCAACGAGGCATTAGGCCTTGCGGGCGATCGCGACGACAGCGAGCACGGTGAGGGTGGCGGTGAAAGCCGCGCCAGCCGCGACGGGCAGGTAGATCCCGAGATGGGCAAGCTGCGCGACAATGGTAAGGCCGACCGCCCCAATGAGCAGCGGCATCGCGAGTGCCGCGAGCGATGTCGACGCACCGCGTGCCGCGCGGCCCGCGGTGTACAGGCCACCCATCCAGGCGGAGAACGTGCCGAGCATCCACCAGAGCGGCAGGTACCACCACGTGCTCCCACCGCCGACGGCGTCCCAAGTCCAGGGGTAGGCCTTGAAGGGTCGGAACAAGACGATGTCGATCGCCATGAACACGATGGTACCCCACAAGCCGACCGCCGCCGCGCCCGCGATTCCCTGGGTGTTGCGCGCGGTGGTCAACTGGGCCGGCATGAGGCTGGCGGTGACGGCAGCCGCGAGCACGACGGCGGTCTGTATCAGGGCTTGAGCCATCCCCGCCGGCACGCGGCGCGAGACCAGCAAATACACGATCACCGCGGCGCCGACGGCGGCACCGACCCGCGTGCCACTGCCGAGGGTGTGGCGGAAGTCCGAGCGATCCGTGGTCGCGGCTGCAGTACCGGCCGTCATGCGCGGCGAGCTCCTCGAGATGGGTGGAGAGTCGGCCCCGCTAATCTAAAGCCGTGCGGTCACCAGGCAAACACAAGAAGGACCACCACATCGGTGACGGCCCAAGCCGTGAGCGCCCGATACATGCCGCGCTGGTGCTCGGCGGGGGTCCAGGACGCGTGGCGCATGAGCCACGGTGCGAGCACCGCCAACCACACCGCAAAGGGCAGTGCCAACGCCGCGATCGGTGCGCGGAGCACCACGCCGGCCCAGCCGAGCAGGCCGAATGCCAGCACGACGCTGACGAGCGCGACGATCAGGCTCTTTTCCATCCCCAGAATCAAGGCGAGCGTACGGTCGCCACGCCGCCGGTCTTCGTCGAACTGATAGAGCTGTGTCAGGGGGTACAGCCCCGCGAACAGCGGACAGAACGCCAGCAACACGAGCCCATGTCCCAAGTCGAGCGGCCGGCCGGTGGCGGCCCACGCCGCGTAAGGCGTGAGGGTGCCGAAGCCCCACATGTTGATCACCCAATCCACGCCCGCCACCGCCTTGAAGCGGAACGGCGGCACCGAGTACAGAATCGACAGCGCGAAGCAAATCGCGTACGCGAGGCGGAACCCCGCCGGCAACCGAAAGGCGAGCAGTTGTCCGCCGGCGAGCAGCACCACGCTGAAGTGCAGCAGGTAGCGCGGCAGGGGCGGCGGCGCGTTGAGGTAGCCGATGTCCCCTTCGTCGCGATCGAACACGCTGTTGATCGCCAGCGTGCCGCCGTTCAAGAACACCACCCAGATCAACAGCGCCCAGAGCGCCTCGGGCAACCACGCCCCACGCCCCACGCCCTCGAAACCCACCGCGAGCACGTATCCGAACGCGGTGTGCGCCGCCATGATCGGCCACTCCGCGGGACGGAGGTGGAGGAGGTACGAGAACAGCTCGCCGGGGAGGAGACGATAGCCCCAGCGACGCCAGACGTTCCGGGTGCGGGCGTCGCTCACCACGCGAGGCCGAGCGCCGCCGCGGCGAGTCGCAGACCCACGAGCGTGAGGTCCGGATGGACCGACTCGATCTCCTTGGAAAGTGGCGCGACGAGGCCGGCGAGGCCGCCGGTGGCGATGGTCTGCGGCGTCCTCTTCCCCGGCCACTCGGCCTTGATGCGCCGCACCAGACCGTCCACGGCGTCCACCGTTCCCCACAACACGCCGGCGCGAATGCAGTCCTCGGTGCGGCGCCCGATCACGCGTGGCGGCGGCGTCAACTCGGTGGCAGGCAACTTCGCGGTCTTGCGCACCAGGTCGTCGGACGCCGTCCGAATCCCCGGCATGATCACCCCACCGATGAACCGGCCGTCGCCCGTGATGCAGTCGAACGTCGTCGCGGTGCCGAAGTCGACGACGATCGTGTCGCGCTTGAAGAGTTGTGAAGCGGCGAGGGTATTGACGATGCGATCGGCGCCGACGGTCAACGGTTCGTCTACATCGAGCGTGATCGGCAGCTTGGAGCGCCCATCCACCAACACCGGCTGCCGCGTCGTGGCGCTGACGACTCCGTCGCACAGGCTTTGCGTGACCTGCGGCGCGACGGACGCGACGATCGCCGCGCGGACCTCCTGGGTCGAATGCCCCGCCTGGATCAGGTGAGCCGTGAGCGCCGCTGCCCACTCGTCGGGCGTGCGCTGCGGCGTCGTGTGCAGGCGCCAGTGCCCCTCGAGGCGATCGCCCGCGAACAGCCCCACGGTCGTTTCGGTGTTGCCGATGTCGAGGGTGAGGAGCATGGCCGGCTAAGATAGCTCGACGTGGCCTTCACGCACCATCGTGGTGCCGGCGCCCGTGTCCACGAGCAGCGCCCCGTCGGGCCGCACCCCCGCCGCGCGCCCGGAGAGCGGGGCCCGGAGCTGCCGTCCCCGCAGCCAGTCGCGCCGCGCAAACGCCGTGCACTCGAACTCCGTGAGCTGTGCGCTGTGCGCCGTGAGCCGGATGAGCGGGGGGACCAGCCGGTCGAGAACGTCGATCCTTCGGACGTCCGGAAGGAGCTCGCGCAACGCGATGGCCCGGTCGGCGAGCTCGGCGGGGATTTCGTTCGCGACGTTCACGCCGACGCCGAGGCCGAGCCACTGCAGCGCCTCGCCCTGCCACCGGCCCTCGCACAGGATGCCGGCGACCTTGCGGTCGTCGATCAGCACGTCATTGGGCCACTTGAGGCGCGTGCGTGAAGCCCCCCCCCCTCGCCCGATGAGGTCGTCCACGACGTCGGCGAGGACGAGGCCCACGCGCAGCGACACGGCGCCGAGGACGGGGATCGGTGGACGCAGCAGCATCCCGAGCCACACGCCGCCGGCCGGGGAGCGCCACGTGCGTCCGTCGCGTCCCCGCCCCGCCGTCTGCTCCTCGACGACGACCACCGTGCCGGCGGGCGCGCCCTGCGCCGCAACGTCGTGGATCGCGTCGAGGCTCGAGGACAGCGTGCGGAACACCCCGCACTGTGGCACGCCCCAACGGCGTGCGAGCAAGTTCGCGGGGATGTCGTCCAGCGTCACCCGTGCCACAGCGCATACACCAGCGTGAACAGGCCCACCGCCCAACAATAAGGAGCGAACGCGTAGAAGCGGCCGCGCTTGAGCAACGCCACCAGCCAGCGGATCGACCAGATGCCGGCGGCGAACGCGGCCACAAAGCTCACGGCCCAGGGGACCGCGCCGACCTGCGCCACGTTGAGGACGGCGTGGCGGGCCTCGAGCAGGCCGGCGCCGGCGATCACCGGCACGGACAGGAGGAAGCTGAACTCCGCCGCCGCCGTGGGCGTGAGGCCCGCTCGCAGCGCGGCCGCGACGGTCGCGCCCGAGCGCGAGATCGCCGGCAGGATCGCGAACGCCTGCGCGAAACCGATCGCGGTCGCGGCTCCGGTGGACGGGACAGTCCGCTCACCCGCCGGCCCGCGCGTCCACCAGAGAATCGCGCCGGTGATCAGGAACTGGATCCCCAACCACACGAGCGAGTGAAACGCCTCCTCGATCTGGCGGTGAAACAGCACGCCGATCACGCCGGCGGGGATCGTGGCGATGACGAGCAGCAGCGCGTAGCGCAGGCTCGGTCCGTCGCCCGAGAGCACGCCCCGGACGATCTCCCACAACCGCCGGCCGTACAAGACGAGCAGGGAGGCCAGCGTCGCGATATGCAGCGACACCTCGACGGTTACGTCCGTGAAATGGACGCCGGTGAGCGCCTCGACGAGCACCAGATGCCCCGAGCTCGACACCGGAAGGAACTCGGTGAGTCCCTGCACCAACCCGAGGACGAGACCTTGCCAGAGATTCATGCGACCTTTCCCGCGACGAGCGCTACGAGTCCGACCACCATGGACGCCTTGAGGAGCACGCTGACCCGCTCCACGCGGCCGAGCATCAGCCACGTGGCGGCGAGCAAGACAGCCATTTGGGCGGGCAGCGCGATCAGGAAGTACGTGCCGCCATACCCGGCGAGGCGCGGCAATAGGAGGCTGGCCGGCACGAACAGCAACGCCACGCCGGCCGCCACGACCTGGGCCGGCCGCCGCCCGACCACGACGGGCAGCGTGCGGCGACCGATGACCCGGTCCCCCGCCTCATCCTCCACGTCCTTCACGATCTCGCGCGCGACATGGAGCCAAGCGGCGAGGACCCACGGGACGACCCCCGCCGCCGGCGCACCCACCGCGAGCGCCCCGTAGAACGGCGGCAGCCCCGCGATGATCGCGACGGCGACGTTGCCGGCGAGCGGGAGCGGCTTGATGATCGGCGAGTAGAGCAACATCACCGCGAGAGCGACGAGCGCGGCGATCACCTCACGGCCGCTCACGAGCGCGGCGCCGGCGACACCGACCAACGCACCCAGGAACACAATGAGGTCGGCGGTGCCACGGCGGATCCCGCCGGCGGTGAGGGGGCGCTGCTCGGGCGCCCGGTTCAGGCGGTCGGCGGCGGTGTCGCAGATATCATTCCACGCGTTGCCCGCCGCACCGAGCGCCATGCCGGAGAGCACCGCAAAGGCCAACAGCTTGGGGAGTCGAATAGCGCCGAGGGCGATCCACCCACCCGCCAGCACGCCGCCGGCGGCGATGAGCAGATTCGTGGCACGGACGAGGCGCAGCCCGCCTCGCACGCTCACGCGAGCAGATCCTCGTACAGCTTTTCGTAGCGCGGCACGACCCACTCGGCGGAGAACTCGAGGGCCCGCGCCGCGGCGTTGCGCTTGAGACGCTCGTGGTTGGCGGCATCCTGCAGGATCGCGAGCGCCCGCTCGGTCATCCCCGCCACGTCGCCCACCGGGGCGAGCGCGCCGGTCTCGCCGTCCGTGACGACCTCGGGGATACCGCCGGCGGCGCTCGCGACCACCGGCACGCCGCAGGCCATCGCCTCGAGCGCCGCGAGACCGAATGATTCCGTCGCCGACGGCAGCAAGAAAAGATCCCCGCCGCGCAATACATCGGCCACGTTGTCCACCTTGCCGAGGAAGCGCACGTCGCGCTTCAGCCCGAGCCGGTCCACTTCGTGCTCGGCGGCGTCACGATCGGGTCCGTCACCCACGAGCACCAGCGTCGCCGGCATGGCCTTCCGCACTCCCGCGAAGATGTGCACCACATCGAGCACGCGCTTCACCGGGCGGAAGTTCGAGACGTGGACCAGCACGCGGTGACCCGCCGGAGCGAGGACCCGGCGAGCGGCAGGATCCGTCGCCGGGTGGTAATCCGCCGGATTGATGAAGTTCGGGATGACGGCGACGTCGCAGCCGGCGCAGCCGAACGCCTTGTACGTCTCCTCCCGCAGGAATGCCGACACCGCAGTGACCGCGTCCGACTGCTCGATCGAGAACTTGGTGAGCGTGAAGTACGAGGGATCCTGCCCCACGAGGGTGATGTCGGTGCCGTGCAGCGTCGTCACGATCTTGAGGTCGCGCTCTTCCTTCATCATCTGCTTCGCCAGCCAGGCGGTCGCCGCATGCGGGATCGCGTAATGCACGTGCATGAGGTCGAGGCTCTCGCGTACCGCCACCTCGTGCTGCTTGACCGCCAACGCCAGCGCGTAGGGAGACGACTGCTCGAACAGCGGGTATTCCACCTGCGTGACTTCGTGGAACGTCACCCGCTCGGCGAAGCCGCGCAGCCGGAACGGGCTCGCGTACGAGATGAAATGGATCTCGTGGCCGCGCCGCGCCAACTCGAGCCCCAGCTCGGTCGCCACCGCTCCTGACCCACCATAGGTGGGGTAACACGTGATTCCGATGCGCATCAATCGTGCGCCGCGCGCTGTGCGCCGTGCGCCGTTGTCCACCGATCGAGTATCATTGCTGCGAGTTTCTCCGGCGTCTGCGTGGCATCGAGCATCCAGATTTCCGGCGCACTGCGCACGGCGTCCGGCGCACGCAGTTGGTTTCTAAACCACGTCTCCTGCCGCTTGGCGTACCGGCGGGTCGCGGCGGCGATGGCCTCGCGTAGATCCGCCGTGGTCAGGCGCGTCCCGTTCGTGAGCTGGGCCACGACCTCGCGATACCCCACCCCGTCGAGTCCGGCAGCATCGGGGGGGACGCCCCGCGCCAGCACGCCGCGGACTTCGTCCACCAGTCCCGCTGCGAGCATCGCGTCGACCCGCGCGGCGATGCGGGTCCGCAGGGCTTCGCGTGGCAGGGTGAGGTGAATGTACCACGGGCGCATGACCCCCGTTTCGCGCGCCTCCCGCTGCCACCAGGAGAGGGCTTGCCCGGTGAGCAGGGCGACTTCGATGGCGCGTGCCGCGCGCTGGCGGCCGCCCACCTGAAACCGCGCGTCCAACCGGCCGGCCCAGCGCGCCAGGTCGGCGGCGGGGAGCCGCGCCGTCCAGCCCCGCAGCTGCTCGCGCCGCCCGGGCTCGAGGGGCGGCTCGCGGAACAATCCATCGGCGAGCGCCCGCACGTAGAACCCGGTGCCCCCGACCACCACGGGGAGCCGGCCGGCGGCGCGAATCTCGTCGAGCCAGCCCGCCGCGTCCCGCGCGAACCGTCCGGCGCTGTAGCGCTCCCCAGGGTCCACGAGGTCGAGGCCGATGTGCGGGACGCGCGCCCGCAGCGCGCGGTCGGGCTTGGCCGTGCCGATGTCGAGGCCGCGATATACTTGCCGCGCGTCCGCGGAGATCACCGTGATCGGCGTGAGCGCGGCGAGGGCGGCCGCGACGGCCGTCTTCCCCACGGCCGTCGGACCGACCAGGACGGGTGTCAGGTGCCGGGGATCAGCTCCGTCCAAACCGACGCTCCAGCTCGTCCTTCGGCAGCTGCACCATGCTCGGCCGCCCGTGGACGTCGTGCGCGGGCAGGGTCGCGGTGAGGAGCCGGACGACGAGCTCGCGCATCTCGTCGGCGTCGAGGCGCTGGCCGGCCTTGATGGCGGCTCGGCAGGCGAACGTCGCGGCGAATCGTTCGAGCCGGTTCTGCCAGCCGCCGAACCGCCCCCCGGCCAGATCGGCGACGAGCTCTTGGATGCAGCGCGCCGCCTCGAAGCGCGGGTGCGGGTTGGGGACGGTGTGCACGACGACGCTGCGGCCCGAGAACGGCTCGAGCTCGAACCCCACGCGCTGCAGCAGTTCCCGATGTGCGTCGATCGCCTCGAGCTCCGGCGGACTAAACTCGAGCGTGAGGGGCAGCAGCAGCCGCTGCGCCGAGGCCCCGTCGCCGGTGAGCTGGCGCATCACATCTTCGTACAACACCCGCTCGTGCGCCGAGTGTTGGTCGACGATCGCCACCGAGGCGTCGGTCTGAAAGAGGATGTAGGTATCGAAAGCCTGAAGCAGGGGCGTGGGGAGTGGGGCGTGGGACGTACCGGCGCCCCGCGCGAACAGCTCGAGCGGCGTCGCACCGCCCAGGTCGACGCCCAAACCAGCCCATGGCGTGGTCCCTGCCAGTGACGCGCTGGCCGCGAGGGGCGCCAGCGCTGCGCGCACGGCCTCCTCGACCACCTTCTCGACGAAGAACTTGTCGCGGAAGCGCGCCTCGAGCTTGGCGGGATGGACATTCACGTCCACGGCGTCGCCCGGGAGATGAAGGAAGAGCAGGAGCGACGGGCGGTCGCCCGGCGCGATGGTCGAGCGATACCCCGCCTCGCCGGCGCGCAGGATGAACGGATCGCGGATCGGCCGGCCGCGCACGAAGACGTACCCCTTGCGCCCGGCCGGGCGGGCCTGCGCCGGCCGCTGCGCGAAGCCGTTCACCTCGAGCGGACCTTCGCGATACGACACCGGCAGCAGCGTATCGGCGAGCTCGCGGCCCCACAGCCCGCGCACGCGGTCGATCGGCTGCGCCGCCGGCGGGCAGTCGAGCAACACGCGTCCGTCGCTCGTCAGCGCGAACGCCACGTCGGGGCGTGTGAGCGCCAGGACGGTGAGGGCTTCGACGGCCGCGCGGGTCTCGGTCGCGGTGGCGCGGAGGAATTTGCGACGAGCCGGCGTGTTGAAGAACAGCGCGCGGACGGTGATCGTAGTGCCGCGCTGGCGGACAACATCTTCTCTCGCTTCGACCTTGCCCCCCGTCACACGCAGGCGCGTGCCGGTCTCCCGGTCCGGGGACGTCTCGAGCTCAAAGCGCGACACCGAGGCGATGGCCGGAAGCGCTTCCCCGCGAAATCCGAACGTCCCGACGCCGATCAGGTCGGCGGCGGTGTGGATCTTGCTCGTGGCGTGGCGCTGCAGCGCGGTGGCGGCGTCCTCGCGATCCATTCCCTGCCCGTCGTCGCTCACGCGGATCAGCGTCTTGCCGCCGTCCTCGAGTTCGACCCGCACGGCGCGCGCGCCGGCGTCGAGGGCGTTCTCGACCAGCTCCTTGACCACGGACGCCGGCCGTTCGACCACCTCGCCCGCGGCGATCTGGTCGGCGACCTGCGCGGGCAGGACCTGCACGCGCGAGGGTGTACTGGGCGGAGCACTCACAGCGGTACAATCTCGCCCGCCAGCACCCAGCCGCGCACCCCATCGGGGCGCCGGACTTCCACCCACCGTCCGTAGGTCCGCCCCATGAGGAGGGCCGCGCCGGCGTGCACCGTCGCCGCCGCGCTGGCGCCACCATAGGGAGCGGCGCGCACCGGCGCCTCGTTGGCGACGACCACGGCTACGGGGCGCCCGCGGCGTTGCCACTCGGCGCCGCCCAACGCGGCGGCCCCCACGGCCACCACCGCGAACGCGACCATCAAGACCGCGTGGCGCCGCGTCTTCCCTCCGGCGCCCAAGGCCAGCAGCCACAGCAGCACCCAGGCCCCTGCCCCGAGGAGCGTCCACTCGGCGGGAGTGGCCCAACCGACGGTGAGGAGCTGCTCGCTGGCGAGGTCCGGCGGGGGCAGCAAGCGACGCGCGCGCCGAATCACCGCATCGCGTGGCGCGAGGCGCGTGGCGACGGTCCAAGCGGCCGTCGCCTTTCCGTCCGCGCCGGCCCGATAGAGGGTGGCACCGAGGTTGTACCAGTGGGCGGCCACCGTAGGCTCGCCCGCCGCGCGCGCGGCGAAGGAGTCGGCGGCCGCGCGCAGCGCGCCCGCCTCGTACAGCGCTTCCGCGCTGTGCGCCTGCGCGTGCAGGCGCGGCGCCGCCGCGGCCAAGAGCAAGACGGCCCCCACAACGATCCGATGCCGTCTCCGCGAGCCGGACTCCGCGCCGAGCACCCGCAGGACTTGCTCGATCTCCGCCGCGAGCTCCGCCGCGTCGCCCAAGCCGCGGGGGCCGTAGCGGGCCGCGCGCAGCCGGTCGCGCAAGCGTTTCACGTGGTCGGCCACCGCGCTGTCGATGCCCGCGGCCCGCAGCGCCTGGGCCAGGCCGTCGCCGTCGCGCGCGAACCCGTCGGGGACGTGACTCGCGAGCACCGTCAGGAACTCGTGTTCCAGCCGGCCGAGCCGGGTGCCGCCACGCCCCGCCGCAGCGTCCTCCGCCGACGCTGGGGCCGGCTCGGATCGCCGCCGCGTGAGCCACACGAGCAGCGGCGGCAACAATCCCACAGCGAGCCATCCCGTGACGCCCATGCCCCGGACCAGGCGATCGACCCAGGGCTCGTCGCTGCGCGGCAGCAGCGGTGGCAGCGCGCGCGCCGCGCGGGGCTCGGCTCCCGCGGCGACCGCCAGGACTCTGGGCGCGGCCGCCGCCGCCTGGTACCGGCCCGTCCCGATGTCGAAGTAGTCGTATCGCACGTCGGGCAAGATGACGCTGCCGGCGGAGTCGGGCACGGCGAGGAAGCGAAATGTCTTACTCCCGGCGATCCGGCCCTGCGCCGGGTCGAGCCGCACCTCTGTCTCGGCTGGATAGCTGCGGAAGCCCGCGGGCCAACGGAGCACGGGCTCCGGCCACAACGCGACATTGCCGACGCCGCTGATCGTGGCCGACACCTCGAGCGGCTCACCCACCCGCGCCTCCGCCGGCTCGATGCGCAGATCGAGCGTGAGCCCCTGGCCCACCACGCCGCGGTCGCCGGCGGGCCGGCCCGCCACCGGAAGCGGCAGGACGACGACGCTCCGGGAGTCGCTGCGCAGGGTGTAGCGCTCCTCGCGACTGAAGAACGAAAACGTCACCGGGACGGCGTAGTCGACCGACGCGGGCGACACGCTGATCCGCCCCGGAGCCAGGGGAAACACGATCTGATGACTGATGAACAGGTCCATCCACCGCCCACCCACCATCCGCGCCGCGGCGACCCCGGCCGGCGTGGATGGGGGATACGCCCACACGCCCTCCGGTGTGACGAGGGTGAGGAGCGGAGGGCGACGCATGCGCTCCCGCAGGTCACGCGGGACCCACGCGGCGGCGATGAGGTCGACCTGCTGACCGACCAGGACGGTATCGTCGGGGACGATCACGGTCAGCACCACGTCATCGGCGCGTCGCGGCGGCTGCGCGCTTTCGAGCAGCGCGCGCACCAGCGGGCTCAGCGCGGTGGCCCCGCCTGTTGCGGCGCTGTCGACCGTGATCAGGATCGGCTCGGTGGCCACCGTGCTCTCGCCTTGCCGCACCCGCACGGGTCCGATCAGCACGGCGCCCGCCTGCTCGGCCCGGAGCTGCAGCTCGCGGGTGGTCGTCCGCACCGGGCCCCCGGTGCCACTCATCGCGACTTCCGTCAGGTCGCGCGAGCCGACGATCGCGAAGCCGGCGAGGGGGGGGAGCAGGATCTCGAGCTGCGCCGCCGACCGCGTGCGCGCGCGCACCGTGAGCATCACCTCCTCGCCCACGGCGAGACGGGTGCGGTCCACGCTCGCGGTCGCCTCCGCGCCCTGCAGCGTGAAGGCCGACACCGCGGCGAGCAACAGCGCCGGCGTCACCAGTCCTTCACTCCCGCGGCGACGGCGCGACGGTTGCGGCCGGTGCGGTCGCGCCGCGTGCGCAACTCCTCCTGGCCGATCGACCGCAGCACCTGATCCGCTTGGGCTTCGTTGAGACCGCCCGACGCGCCTTGCGGCGGCGGGTTCCCGGCGCCGCTGCCGCGCGATTGGTCGGGCGGCGCGCCGCCGGACCACGTGGGGGACGGGCGCGGGTTCGGGCGGTTGGCGCTCGACCGGTGCATTCGATTCACCAGCTCGAGGTTCCACTTGGCGGGCAGGTGTCGCGGCTTGAGGAGCAAGGCTTCGCGGTAGGCTCGCTCCGCATCGGCGAGGTGCGCGTCGCGGTTCGCCGTGTCCACGCGCGCCTGCGCGAGCGCCAGCAGCCCGAGGTTGTACAGCGCCCGGAACCGGACATCGGGGTCGAGCGACGCGGCCGCCCGCGACAGGCTCGCGCGTGCCGCATCGGCGTCGCCCGCGGCCAGCGACGCCGTGCCGGCGTTGTACCAGGCCGTGTCGTCGTCCTGACGCGCGGCGAGCTCGGCGAGGTAGGCGAGCGCGGCTTCGACGCCATGGCCCTGATCCCACGCCTTCTCGGCCGCCGACCGCGGCCGCGCGGGCCCGGGCTCCTGCGCGCCGGCGGGTGCCACGACGCACAGGGTGATCGCCACGAGCGCCGCCGTGCGGCGCGTGGCCGTCTGCGCGCCCAGCACCATAAGGGCAAGGAGTAACGGAATCCAGGCGCGCGGCCGGCCCCGTTGCGTCCGGCTCTCGGTAGCCGTCGCGCGTTTGTACGACGCCACGAGGTCGCGTACGGCGCCCGCCTGATCGGGCAGCTCCGCGGCGACCAGCGTGCCCTGGGCCGCGTCGGCGACGGCGCCGAGCTCGTCGTCGTGGCGCGTCGTTTCGATCACGTTCCCGTCGTCGTCCCGCTGCCACGCGACGAGCGCACCCCGCTCGTCGCGCACCGGAATGCGGGCGGGGTCGCGCCCGCCCTCGGCGACGAGGATCAGATGGATACCGAGTTCGCTCAGCTGCCGCGCCTCACGCATCGTGGCCGCGAGCGAGTCGTGCCCCTCGCCATCGCTGAACACCACCAGGACCCGGTCGGCGACCTCCGGGCTGGCGCGCAGCAGGTCCGCGCCCTGGGCGAGCGCCGGCGCGAGCGCCGTCCCGCCCTCGGACGCCATGTCGGGATCGAGCGCGTCGAGGTACAGGGTAATGGCGGGCCCATCTACGGAAAGCGGGGAGAGGATGTAGCTGGTCCCCGCGAATGCCACGAGACCCAACCGGTCGCCGTCCAGGTCCTGGACGAGGCGCCGCGCCTCGCGCAGCGCGCGCGCCAGGCGGCTGCCCGCCGCGTCCTCGGCGAGCATGGAGCGCGAGATGTCCACCGCGATCACGAGGTTGAGCCCCCTCGTCTCGGTCACGATCTTCTCTTCGCCCCAGCGCGGGCCCGCGAGGGCGACGGCGGCCAGGCCGGCCGCAAGTCCCAGCGTGCCGGACCCGAGCCGACCGGCCGCGCGCGCCGTGCGGGCCGTCTGCTCCGACCACGCGGCGGCGCGGCGGATGCGCGTGCGCCGCGCCCACGCGGCCGCGAACCAGACGGCGACGGCCACGACCGGGGAGAGCGCAACGACGATCGGCGCGTCGAAGGTCATCTAGTCGTCGTCATTTATGGGACCCGTACGGCGAACGTCGCGGAGACCACCAGCTCGAGCGCCAGGGCGAGGAGTCCGAGGCCGAGCGGCCAACGGTACGCCTCGTCGTAGCGCCGGTACACGAGATGCTGCACCGGGGTCTTTTCGAGACGATTGATCTCGCCGAAGATGTTCGCCAGCGACGCCGCGTCGGTCGCCCGGAAGTACCTGGCGCCCGTCGTGCGCGACACTTCACTGAGCAGCTGCTCGTCGATCTTGACGGGCATCGTCTGATACCGCAGGCCCATGGGTCCCTGCCCCGTCGGCACCGGCGCCTCGCCCACGGTGCCGACGCCGATCGTGTAGATCCGGATCCCGAACGCGGCCGCGGCATGCGCGGCGGTGCGCGGGTCCACGGTTCCCGCGTTGTTCTCGCCGTCGGTCAGCAGGATGATGACCTTGCTTTTCCCGGGCGCGCGCCGCAGCCGGTTGGCGGCGGTGGCGATGCCGGTCCCGATCGCCGTGCCGTCTTCGAGGATGCCGATCCGCAAATGCCGAATCGCCTCCTCCAACACCGGATAGTCGGTCGTGATCGGCACCTGCGTCAGCGCTTGGCCGGCGAAGGCCACGAGCCCGATGCGATCGGAGTTGCGGGCGCGCACGAAGTCGATCGCGGTGGTGCGCGCCACATCGAGCCGATTGCGCGGCGCGAAGTCCTCCGCCAGCATGCTGCTCGAGAGATCGAGCGCGAGCACGATCGAGATGCCCTCGCTATGCAGCTCCGCGCGCGCCGAGCCGACGCGCGGCCCCGCCGCGGCGATGATCCAGGCGCCGAGGCACACCGATCTCAGCGTCGCCGGCAGCCGTGCCACCCACAGGCGCTCCACCGGTCCCGCGGCGGGCCGCACGTCGCTCATCGGAGCCCCCGCGGTGCGCGCCAGGCGCCGCGCGCGCCACCACCACCACAGCGGCAGGACCGCCAGCAGCAGGAGGAACACCGGCCGCGCGAAGCTCACGGCTCGAGCTCTTCGGCGAGTGCGCGCGCGCGCGCCGCGATCGGGCCGATGTCCACGCCGTGCGCCGTCGCGAACGCGACCTGATCGAGCGCGCCGAGCAGCTCGCGCAGCTGCCGCAGCGGCGCGTCGGGTCGCGCCCGCTCCACGGCTGCGAGGCACTCCGAGGTGCTGAGGGCGCTGTGCGCCTCGGGGACCGCGTGGGCAATCGCACCCCGTAAGCGGTGCGAGGCGCGGGCCGCCACCGCCCGCGGCTCGCCGGCGGCGACCCAACGTGTGTCGCCGATCTCCGGATCGAGCTCCAGGTCTGGCGCGGTCAGCGCCACGCGCGGGCCGCGGCGCCGCCACGCGACGATCGCCACGAGCATCCCCGCGGACAGCAGCACGCCCGCCAGCGCCGGCCACGGCGTGCGGCGCGACAGCCGCAAAGGCGCCAGCGCGGGCCGCGGCGCGGGAGCCGGCACGCTGTCCGGAATGACGCTGGCGACGCGGAACGTGGCCGTCCCGCCGGGGAGGGAATCGGCGCTGCCGTCGGGGCCCAGCCGCCACAGCGGCGGCATCTCCGTCGCGACCACACCGGGCACCCACGCCACGACGGGATAGCGCACGGCCCAGCCACCCTCCACCGGCACGACGACGGGGTCACCCAGAGGCTCCGTCTGCGGCCCGGGATCGAGTTTCGCGACCCGCACCCGCCACCCGGGAGCCGCCGTCACCGTGCGCTCCAGCCAGACGGTATCCCCCACCGTGGGACGAGCGGTGACGGCGACCCAGCCGGTTCCCCCTTGCTGCAGGAGGGCCGCCAGCAGGACGGCGCCGGTCATCGCGACAGGCGTCGCGCCCGCTCGGCGAACGCGCGCCGCAGCGGCACGCCGTACGGCACGGTGGTTTGGAGTGCGACGCGATCCACACCGGCCTGCACCAACTTGCGGGTGCGCTCCTGTTGCAACCGCTCCGCGGCAACCCTGATCCGCAGGCGCGTCGGGGCGTGACTCGTGTCGACGAGCAGCCGCTGCCCCGTCTCGGCGTCTTCCAGTTCGACCCAGCCGGCGTCGGGGAGCTGGTACTCGCGGGGATCGTCCACCGTGATCGCGACGACCTCGTGGCGCGCGGCGACCTGGCCCAGCGCTTCCTCCCAGCCCTCGGCGCGAAAGTCGGACAGCACCACGACGATCGCGCGGTGGCGCAGCAGCTTGGTCGCGTAGCGCAGCGCGCCGGCGAGATTCGTCCCGCGTCCACGCGGGGCGAACGCCACGAGGTCGCGGATCACGCGCAGCGCGTGGGCGCGTCCCTTGGCGGGCCGGACGACGTACTCCGGCGTATCCGCGAACAGCAGCGCGCCCACGCGATCGTTGTGCCGCGCGGCCGCGAGCGCCAGGACGGCGGCGACTTCGACGGCGAGGCCGGCCTTGGTGTAGGGCCGCCCGAAGTGCAGCGACCCCGATTGATCCACGATGAGGAGCAGCGTGAGCTCGCGCTCCTCCATGAACGTCTTGACGAAGGGATGACCCATCCGCGCCGAGACGTTCCAGTCGATGGCGCGAAAGTCGTCGCCCTCCTGGTACTCGCGCACCTCCGCGAACTCGATGCCCTGGCCGCGGAACACAGAGCGGTATTCGCCGGTGAAGAGGGTGTTGACGAGGTTGCGGGCCCGAAGCTCGATCCCCTTCACGTGCTTCAGCACTTCGGGAGTCACCGCCCGCCGGCGCGCCCGCACCGGCGACATCACCTCACGGCGGCGCTCTCCTCCCGTGTACGTCACGGCACGCCCACCGCCTCCAGGATCTTGCTGATGACGCGGTCGGTGTCCACGTCCTCAGCCTCGGCTTCGAACGTCAGCAGCACGCGGTGCCGCAGCACGTCCGACGCCATCGCCTTGACGTCCTCGGGCACGACGTAGGCGCGGCCGCGCAGATACGCGTGTGCGCGCGCGGCTTGGGCCAAGTAGATCGACGCGCGTGGCGAAGCGCCGAAGGCGATCAGCGGCTTCAACTCCGAGAGCCCGACGGCGGCGGGCTCGCGCGTCGCGCGCACGACGTCGACGATGTAGTCCACCACCTTCTGGTCCATGAACAATTCCGCGATGGCGCTGCGCGCGGCGAGGATGTCGTCGGCCTCGGCGATGCGCTGCACGTCGATCGGGCGGCCCGAGGCCATGCGGCCCACGATCTCCTTTTCGGCGTCGCGGGTGGGGTAGCCGACCCGCACCTTGAGCATGAAGCGGTCGAGCTGCGCTTCGGGGAGCGGGTATGTCCCCTCGTGCTCGATCGGGTTCTGGGTGGCGAGCACGAGAAACGGCTCGCCCAAATAGAACGTCTCGCCGCCGATCGTGACCTGCTTCTCCTGCATCGCCTCGAGCAGCGCCGCCTGCACCTTGGCGGGTGCCCGGTTGATCTCGTCGGCCAGGACCAGGTTCGCGAAGAGGGGACCCTTCTTCGGGTAGAACTCCTGCGAGCGCTGGTCGAACACCATCGTCCCGATCACGTCCGCCGGGAGCAGATCGGGGGTGAACTGGATGCGCGAGAACGTGATGCGCAAACACTCGGCGACCGTCTTCACCGCGAGTGTCTTCGCGAGCCCCGGCACGCCCTCGAGCAGCACGTGCCCGCCGGTGAGCAGTCCAATCAAGAGCCGCTCGACCATCAGCTCTTGCCCGACCACGCGCTTCGCCACTTCGCGCGTGATGGTTTGGGTCAGGACCGCGTCGCTAGTCTTCGCCGCTCGCGTCGTCATCGCAGCGATGCCTCCGCCGCCCGTTTCACCGTCGGCTCCTTGTCACGCGCATACAGCTCCAGGAGGGCCCGGGCTTCGGGCCGGTCGAGCCGCGCCAGACCTTCGACCGCCGCGGCACGCACGTAGGGCGTGCGGCGCGGCCGGCCACCCGGCTCGGCATGCTTGGCCAGGATCTCGAGGGCTTCCTTCGCCCCGAGCTGGCCGACGGCTTTCAGCAACGCAGCCAATACCCCTTCGTCCGCCTCCTGCTCCAACCGGCGGATCAGCACCGTGGTCGCACCGGCGTCGCCCGCGGCGGCGATCGCCCGCGCCGCGGCCGTGCGTACGAGCACCGACTCATCCTTCAGCGCCGGCATCGCGGGCCGCGAGACCTCCCGCCCGCCGAGCTCCGCGAGCCCCAGTAAGGCCGCCTCGCGCACCCGCTCGTCGGCGTGGCGGCTGATGCCGATCAACAGCTGGACGGCTTGGGGGCTCCCCGTGAGCCCGAGGAACTCCGCCGCCGCCGCCGCCACCTCCGGGACTTTGCTCGCGAGCCGGTCCTGCAGGGTCTCGAGCGCGCGCTCGCCCGCCGCCCGCATCGTGGCGCGATACGCCTCCCGCAGCTCGGCCGGCGCATGGAGATACGCGTCCACGACCGGACCGGCGGCGACCGCGGCCAGCGCGCCCACGGCGTCCACCAGGTGCGCCCGCTCGACCGGAGGGACGCGCACCTCTCCGAGCCGCGCGACCATCCGCTCGACGATCGTGTCGTCGGTCAGGGCCGCCGCAATGTCGCCGATCCCTTCCTGCGCCACTGGATCCTGCACCTCGATCAGCGCGCGGTCGAGACCCGCGATAATCTCCGCGATCGCGCCGATGTTGCGCAGCGCGAGCAGAGCGTCGGTGATCTGGCGCAACTGCTCCACTCTGGAGCGTTGCTCTTCGACCGTGTGCGCGGCGAGGAGCCCCGCCACGGCTCGCTTGGCTTCGAGATCCGGGGGGAGGGCGTCGGGCCGAAACACGGGACTGCTGACGCGCGGCGCCCCGGTCTCGGGTGCGGGCGGCGGCGGTGCCGGCGGTGGTGGTGGCGGCGGCGGCGGCGCCGGCGCGGGCACCGGCTCCGACGCTCTCTCCGTCGCGATGCGTTGGCTCGCGCGGCGGCCGAGCAACAACGTGATCCGCCCCAGCGCCGCATCGTCGGTCGCGATCGTGCCGATCGCGACGCCGAACAGCGCGAGGCATTGCTCCGGCGTCACGCCCGGATTGACCTGAATCGCGCGCACGCCACGCGCGTACAGCAGACCCGCCAACTCGGCCACCTGCGTGTTGCGCGCCAGGAGGTGTTGGCCGTGCCAGTGCAAGCCCGTCGCCCCGATCTTCCATTCCACCGTGCCAAGCGCGGCAAGCCCCGGCAGCCCCGCCGCGATCTGGCGCAGCCCCTCCTGCACCGCCGGATGCGTCGCCGGATACAGGCGCGTCAATCGGAATGTCGTCCCGATGGCGCCGAGCGCTTTGTCCAGTCCCGCTGTGTCGATCGCCATCACCTACTTCCGATAGCCTCGATTTCCCGCGCCGTCAGCGCGCGCCAACGGCCCTCGGCCAGCCGGCCCAACCGCACCGGCCCGTACGCGACGCGGTGCAGCCACTCGACCTTCAGGTCCAGCGCCTCCGCCAACCGGCGCACGATGCGCTGCCGCCCCTCGGCGAGCGTCACCTCGACCTCGAGCGATTTCCCCGCCGGACGGACTCGGCTCTCGACGACCCGGACGGGCCGGCCGTCGATCACGATACGCTGCGCCAGCGCAGTGCGGACCGCCGCCGCCGCCGTGCCGTGCACGCCGAGCCAGTACGTCCTCGGCACCGCGTAGCGGGGGTGCATGAGCCGGTGCGCGGCCTCGCCGTCGGTCGTGAGCAGCAACAGACCCGAGGTCCGTCGGTCGTGAGCAGCAACAGACCCGAGGTCATCAGGTCCAGCCTCCCAACGTACGTGAGGCCGGGCACCTTGGGGAGGAGGTCGAATACGGTGCGCCGTCCCTCAGGATCGGAGCGGCTCACGACGTAGCCGATCGGCTTGTTGAGGGCGATCCAAGTGGTGCGGGCGGCGGTCTTCACCGCCTGTCCGTCGACGGTAATACGTTGCGAATCGGGATCGGCACTCGAACCGATGGTGGCGACCTGCCCGTCGACACGGACGCGCCCGGCGCGGATCAAGTCCTCGGCCTTGCGGCGCGACGCGACGCCCGCGCGCGCCAGGGCGCGCTGCAGGCGCATCAACTTGCCCGGCTTCCCTTCGGGACCACGGCGACCCTCGTCTTTGTGCCCCACGCGGTGAAATTGACCTCCATGGTGCGATTATCGCGATCGAAGATAACGGCTGCGATGAGCCCCCGCAGGCGCGCGACTGGCCTCCTGATGGGGTAACGAGGTAGCGGGTTCTGGACCCTTACGTCGCGGGCGTCATGGCGGCGCGGATCTCGGCTTCGCGCTGCTTCAAGTGGTTGTGCCACTGCGTGAGCCGCACCTCCAGCGCCGTCACGCTATGGTCGACGAGCGGGTTCATGTGGCACAGCACGTTCCGCGAAGGCGAGGTCTCGCTCACCAGACTCTCGAACCACTTCTCGTCCCCCAGCAGTCGGTCGAAGAAGAGGTCCCGCTTGGACTGCGCGATGACGAGGAGGTCGGCGAGGTCAACGTAGTCGATCGGGTGGGCGCCCCGCCGCTGGTGCCACGACTGCTGTTCTTCCTTCTTCAGCCTCGCGTTGACCTTGTTTTTCAGCTCGTTCGCCTTGGCCGACGTCAGTTCGTTGTTCCACCAGTCGGCCCCGTACTTCGCCTCCATCACGCCTTTGATGACCGTCCGGATCGAGTTCTCCAGCACGTAGAGCACGGGGTACGCCTTCGACATCTCGACCGCCTCGTCCAGCTTCCCCTTGTCGAGGAACGGGTCGCTCGTCTTGATGCCGAACGCCTTGAAGTTCATGACCCGAGTCACGGGCCCCTTCGCGCGCTTGGGGCGCGGCCCGTTGGCGCTTGAGGGCGCGCCGCCGAGCTTCGCCATCGTCTGCTGGACCTCTTCGAGGTCGTCGCCGTCGAGGAAGCGGTCCGGCTGGACCCCTGCGCCGTGCGCGACGATCGCCTGCGCGACCTTCGTCTTCATTGGAAGGCGCCGCTTGACCGCCTTGACCCGGCGCGAGAGGGCAAACGGCGACCACTTCGTCTGGTCCATCAGCGCCCGGCGGAGGGCGGCGAAGCCCTTCGCCGCCTTACTCGCCGGCGCCATCGGTCGTCGTCGTTGCGACCGCCGCCGTCGCTGTGTTCGGCGCCTTCTTCGGCTTCTTCGCCTTCTCCGCCTCCACCTTCTCCTTATGGCGGAGCACGATCATGCTCACGGCGCTGACCTTCATATCCAACAGTACCGCGACCTCGGCCTGAGTGTATCCGGCGCGCAGCAGCGTCAGCACGGCTTCCTTGTTTTCGACGCCCTTGACTACGACGAGCGCCAACAGCTTGTTCATGCGCTGTAGCGCGTGGAGCATCTCGTCATTCGCGTCGAGCATCTCGTCATTGTTCGGCATCGTCGGCCTCCGCGCTCTCCTGCGGCGCGGCATTCGGCCGCGATCCGCGCGGCGACGCGCGCTTGGTGGCGCCGCCCTTCCCGAACATGCGGCTCACCGCGCTCTGGTCCTTGCCCAGGGCGGCCGCGACATCCTGCTGTGACATGCCGTTCTTCAGCAACCCGTACACCAGAAGCTTCTTGATAGCGACCAGCTCATCGAGAATCGGATCGGCCATACCCCTACCCTTCTCCTTTCGAGCTCCTGCGATTCAACAGCTGCACGATCTTGCTCACGCGGTTCAGGTCCAACTCGACGATCTCGCGGATCGCCCGCTGCGAGACGCCCGCAAGCCCGAGCGTGACGATCAGCAGCTTGTCCAGGCGCTCCACGATGTCGTCGTTCGTCGCTCGCTTGCCTCTGAGAGCCATGCGTTACTCCGTCTCCGGCGGGGGAGACACGATCTTCTGGAGCCGCTCCTTCGCCGTGCCGCCCTTCGCGCGGTTGATGGTCTTGGCGACCGCCTCGTAGGTCTTGCCAAGCATCTCGGCGATCTCCCTCCTGTCGATACCGGCCCGGTCTAGCAGCAACTCGGGCTTTTCGATCTGGTCGTGGAGCGCCTCGAGCTGCAGGAAAACGAGGGCTTTCAGGTACGGCAGAATGTCATCTCGACCGGGCTGCATTTCTTTCCCCCAGTAGGAATTCAGTAGCGCGGAAGTTACCCCGGTGGGGCACCGGATGTCAAGGACCCTGGAATAACGGCAGCGTGGAATGTCGCAAATGGCATTGCAGAACTACGTGGCAACAATCATTGAGCGGTCGCGCTTGGACACGGTCGCCAAAAGGGGAGCATCCGTGCTGCTGAATTCCCGCTGAGAAGTCCGAAATGCAGCCCGGTCGAGCTGACATTCTGCCGCCCCCCAAGGCCTCTGGAAAAACGAAGCCCCCGCCAGGAGAAATGGGCGGGGGCGTCCGTTCGTCGTGGACGGTTTCAGGGGGCTCGGCGCCGCTTTCGCGCGGGGACCCTCGCCCGTACGGTCACGATCGCCACGCCAGCGCCAGCGCCAGCGCCATCGCGCGCTGCAGGCGCATCACCGTCATTCGGGTTCTTCGGCCGGCGTGGGCGGCCGGAGCGCGACGGACAGCTCCTCGAGCCGCGGCAGCTCCTCCAGATCCTTGAGCCCGAGGATCTCCAACAACTGCGGCGTCGTGCCGTACAGGAGCGGCCGGCCCAGCCCCTCACCGCGCGTGACGACCTCGACCAGGCCGCGCTCCAGCAGCTTGTCGATCACGGCGCCCGAATCCACGCCGCGGATCTCGTCCACCTCGACGCGGCCCACCGGTTGGCGATACGCGATGATCGCGAGCGTCTCGAGCGCCGCGGGCGACAGGCGCCGCGGACGCAGCGCAAACTGGGCCCGGTCGATCGCCTCGGCGTACTCGCGCCGCGTGAGGAACTGCCACCCGTCCGCGATCTCCGCCAGCTCTACGCCGTGCGCGTCGCCGTACGCGGTCCGCAGTTCCGTGAGGGCCGCGCGGAGCGCGGCTTCCCCGCTCTCGGGCTCGAGCGACGTCAGTTCCTCGAGCGTCAGCGGGCGCGACGCGGCGAACAGCGCCGCTTCAAGCAGCTTCGCGAGGGGACTCACGTCGGATCACCATGGGGGCGAAAGGCTCGAGCTGCGCGAGCGACAGGGTCCCGCGCTTCGCCAGCTCGAGCAACGCGATGAACGCCGACAGGACATCGACGATCGTCGCGCCCGGACCGACCAGATCGCTCCAGCCGAACGTGTCGCGCTCGGCGAGCAGCGCGTGGATCTTCGCCAGCGCCCCTTCGACGTCGAGCGGCCGCGGCACCACGCGGTGCAGCATCGGCTCGGGGATCAGCGCGATCACCCGCTCCGCCGCCGCCAACAAGTCGTTCAAGTCGATCTGCAGCGGAGCGGGCGGCGCGTCCGGAGGCGGTGCTTCGTAGCCGCGGCCGAAGCGCTCGGCGCGCACCACCGCGGCGCGCGCCAGCCAATCGACCAGCTCACGGATCTGTTGGTACTCGAGCAGCCGCCGCACCAGCTCGGCGCGCGGATCCTCCCACTCGTCGTCGCCGAGACGCCGCGGCAAGAGCATCTGCGCCTTGATCCGCAACAGCCGCGCCGCCATCTCGAGGTAGTCGGCCGCCTGATTGAGCCCGAGATCGCCGATCACCGCCAGGAACTGGTCGGCGATCTTCGAGATCGGCAGGTCGGTGACGTCGACCTCGTCCTCGCGGATCAGGTGCAGCAGCAAATCCAGCGGACCGGAGAACTGCTCCAGCTCGATGACGAAGCCCGATTGATCGCGCATGACAGGAGTCGAGGTCATAGCGGCCATCCCCCGGGCAACGAGAGTGGGCTGACGAGGGCTCCCGCGATGGCCATCAGCTGAAACGCCGGCCACATCAGGGTGTTGACGACGCCCGGCAAGAGCCACATCACCAAGACGAGCGGGATGAATCCGAGTGAATAGAGCTGGCGGAATCGCATGCCCGCCGCCGGAGGCAGGAGCAACTTCAGCACATGGCTCCCGTCCAACGGCGGAATGGGAATCAGATTGAAGAACGCCAGAATGAGGTTCAAGAACATCCCCCAGAACATCATTTGCTGGAGGATGCCGATGCTGCCCTGGATGCCCGGCATCGTCCGGCCGACCAGGCCGACGAGGGCGAAGCCGAGAGTGAACACCGCGAATAGCACCAGGTTGGTCGCGATGCCCGCGAGCGAGACGATGATATCGCCCCGCACGTAGTTCCGGTAATTCCGGGGGTTCACCGGAACCGGCTTGGCCGCCGCGAAGACGAACGGGAAGCTCATGGCGATCATGATAGCCGGCAGCAGCACGGTCATGAACGGATCGATGTGCTTGAGAGGATTCAGCGTCAGCCGCCCGAGCATGTAGGCGGTCTGATCACCCTGTCGGTAGGCCGCCTCGGCGTGCGCGTATTCGTGCGCCACGATCGAGAACAGCAGCACCGGGGCCATGATGAGGATGCGCTCGAATGGCACGTGCTAAGATAACGTAGAGCCTTGACCCCACGCAACTTACCGTCTATGTTCCGCGCCTCACTCGAGGAGACTCCAGGGCCGTGCCGAAGATCAAGTCCGCGAAGAAAGCCATGCGCCAGGCGCGCTCGCGCACCATCCGCAACAGGGCGCAACGTTCCGCTCTGCGCACCGCCGTGAAGCACGTGCGCGTCGCCACCACCCCCGCCGCGGCGACCGAAGCCTACGTCATCGCCGCCCGCCTGCTCGATCGCGCGGCCCGCAAAGGCCTGATCCATCGGAATAATGCGGCGCGCCATAAGTCGCGCTTGGCGGCGCTGCTGAAGAAACTACAGAGCCGCTAGCTCCGCTCCGCAGCTTTCGCAGTACCACTCCGTCGCCAGGTTCATCGTCCCGCACTCTTTGCATTTGAGGGTCTTCACGACTTCGGCGTCGTCGTTGGTCTGCGCGAGCGGTGACGAGGAGGCCGCCGGCGTGGGCTGGCTGCGCTGTCCCAGTGACGTGAGCGGTTCCGAAGGCTGAAACTGCGCGCCGCTCGCCCGCTTGGGCGACGGCGCGTTCTTGTCGTCCTCGGTCACGGACTTGAGGAACGCGAGCTCGTCGACGGGAGAGGGGGCGGGGGCGGCCTTCCTACGCTCGTCCGGTCGCGCCTGCGATCTGGGCGGCGGGCCGACTCGGGGACCGGGCCGGGCGCGCACCATCGAATCCAGCTCCTCGAGTTTCTCAATGTCGCGCGCGATCTCTTGCAACTCTTCCCGCACCGCCACCAGCTCGGCGAGCGCGTCCTTGTGCACCTGCGTCCACTGGCTCTCGTCGTACTCGCCGACCGCGTGGCGCAGCTCCGTTTCGGCGAGGCGCTCGGCGGCCGCCTTTTCCTTTCTCTGCAGCTCGATGAAGGCCTCTTTGCGCTGCGCCACGAGCTGCCGGCCCGCGTCGGCGTGCGCCTTCAGCTCCTCGGTGACGGCCTGCAACCGCGCCTCGTAATCGGCGCGCACGCGCACCCGCACGTGCTCCGGAGCGGCGTCCCCCGCGGCGTTGATGCGCGCGAGCCACGCCTCGTACTGCCGGCGTTCTTCCAGCAGTCGCTCAATCGCCGCGGTACTCTTCGAGGACCCCTTAGGCATCCTTCTCCCGGAGTTTTCGTACCGCCGCGGCGTCGAGCGGTCGCGGCTGCCCGACCGTGCGCGCGGCGACCACGATGCGCGCTGCGTGCTCCAAACTCTCCATGCGAATCCACGCCTGGTCGAGTGTCTTGCCCATCGTCACCGCGCCGTGATTGGCGAGCAGCAATGCGTCGTGCTCCCCGACATACGGCTCAACTCGGTCGCCCAGCTCGGGCGTGCCGGGCGTACCGTAGGGGACAATCGGCACCCGTCCCACCAGGAAGATAAGCTCTGGCAACAGATTAGCGGGAATCTCTTCGCCCGCAACGGCAAATCCTGTGGCCGCCGGAGGATGCGCGTGCACGACCGCCCCTACGTCCGGGCGCCGCGTCAGGATCCGCAAGTGTAAGTCCAATTCGCTGGTAGGGTTGCGGCGGCCGCGCCGCTTGCGACCCGATAGCCCGACTTCGACCATGTCCCCGGCCGTCAACAGCGACTTGATCAGCCCGCTCGGCGTCACGAGCACCCGGTCCGGACCGAGCCGGACCGACAGGTTGCCGTCCCGGCCGGCGATCAATCCCCCCGCCGCCAGCTGGCGGCAGCACAGCGCCATGCGCCGGGCCACCGCGTTCGCCGTCACGGGGCGGCGGGCGCCCCCAGGTCGTGCACGGTTTTCCCCGCCACGAGTGTGAGCAGGGCTCGACCGGTGAGCACGCGCCCCGCGAACGGCGTATTGCGGCTCTTCGAGCGGAACGCGGCGGGCTCCACCGTCCACTGTGCCGCCGGATCGAGCACGACCACGTCGGCCGGCGCGCCCACGTCGAGCGTACCGCCCGGCAGGTGAAAGATCTTTGCCGGCTCGGTGCTCATGCGCGCGATGAGCTCCGGCAGCGTCAGCACCCCGCCCCGCACCAGCTCGGTGTGCGCGACCGCGAACGCGGTCTCGAGGCCCACGATGCCGAAGGGAGCGTCGTCGAAAGCAGCCTCTTTCTCATCGTAGGCATGGGGCGCGTGATCGGACGCGATGCAGTCGATCACCCCGTCTTTAAGGGCCGCGCGGAGCGCGGCGACGTCCGCGGCCTCGCGGAGTGGCGGATTCATCTTCGCGTGCGTGTCGTAGCCCTCGCACGCGTGATCGGTCAGGGTGAGATGATGGGGCGTCACCTCCGCGGTGACGCGGAGCCCCTGCTCCTTGGCCCGACGGATCAGCTCGACCGACCCGCGCGTGGACATGTGACAGAGGTGCACGTGTCCGCCCGTCAGGCCAGCGAGAAGACAGTTCCTCCCCACCATGATCTCCTCGGCCGCGGCGGGAATGCCCTTCAATCCGAGACGACTCGCAACGAGCCCCTCGTGCATGACGCCGCCCGCGGCCAGCGTCGGGTCCTCGCAGTGGTCGGCGACCGGGATGCCGAACGTCCGGGCATACTCGAGCGCCGTGCGCATCAAGTGGCTCGACGCCACCGGCCGGCCGTCGTCCGAGACCGCGACCGCCCCTGCCCCGACCATTTCGCCGAACTCCGCCAACTTCTCACCGCGCTGGCCCACCGAGACCGCGCCGATCGGATACACCCGGGCGAGGCCGGCCCGCACCGACTGCCGCACGATGAACCCGACCGCCGCCTGGTTGTCCGTCACCGGGTCGGTGTTGGGCATCGCGCACACGGCCGTGAATCCGCCGGCCACCGCGGCGCGCGCGCCGCTCGCCACCGTCTCTTCATCCTCGTTCCCGGGCTCGCGCATGTGCACGTGCACGTCCACGAGACCCGGCGCGACGACCTTGCCCGCGACATTACGCGTTTCGGCGCCGGCGGGCGCGGCGAGCCCCGCGCCGACGGCGGCGATCTTCCCTTCTTCCACCAGCACATCGGCCGTCTGGTCGAGCCCGCGGCTGGGGTCGATCACTCGGCCACCCTGGAGCAAGAGGGGCCGCGTCATTCCGGAGTCCCGCCTGCTCCGGTGCCACGTTTCGCCGCGTCAGCCAGCTCCGGCCGGCCGCCCGCCAGCAGGTACAAGACCGCCATGCGCACCGCCACACCGTTCGTCACCTGGTCGAGGATGACGCTGTGCGGCCCGTCGGCGACGCGCGAGTCGATTTCCACTCCGCGATTCATCGGGCCCGGGTGCATGATCGTGATCGGACGCGGCGAGCGCTCGAGGCGCTCAGGCGTCACCCCCCACACGCGGTAGTACTCGCGCAAGCTCGGGATGAAGCCCGTTTCCATCCGCTCGAGCTGCAGCCGCAGCACGTTGAGGACGTCCGCCCACTCGATCGCTTCCTCGATCCGCGGGAACACGGTGACGCCGAGCTCTTCGATCCCCCGCGGCATCAGCGTGTGGGGACCGCACACCGCGACGTGGGCGCCGAGCTTCGTCAGGCCCCAGATGTTGGAGCGCGCGACGCGGGAGTGCAGGACGTCGCCGACGAGGCAGACCTTGAGGCCTTCGATCTTGCCGTGCTTGTCCCGGAGGGTCAGCAAGTCGAGGAGCGCCTGCGTGGGGTGCTCGTGTTTCCCGTCGCCGGCGTTGACGACATTGGACCGGATGCGCTGACCCAGAAACCCCGCCGCGCCCGAGGAGGGGTGGCGGATGACGACCATGTCGATGCGCATCGCCTCGAGGTTCTTGGCCGTGTCCACCAGCGTCTCGCCTTTCGAGACCGACGAGCCGGTGGCGGCGACATTGACCGTGTCCGCCGAAAGCCGCTTTTCGGCGAACTCGAAAGAAATGCGGGTGCGGGTGGAGGCCTCGAAGAAGAGGTTGACGATCGTCTTGCCGCGCAGCGCCGGGACTTTCTTGATAGGCCGCTCCGACACTTCCTTGAACGGCTCGGCGGTGTCGAGAATCAGGCGGATCTGCTCGGGCGCGAGGTGCTCGAGGCCCGTGAGGTCTTTCCCCAGGCTCGCGGTCACCGAACGAGATCCACCTGATCGCGCCCGTCGACTTCCTCGACCTGCACGTCGACGCGGTCGCCGGGCCCGGTCTTCACCGCTTTACCGACGACGTCGGCCTGGATCGGCAGCTCGCGGCCGCCCCGATCGACGAGCACACACAGCGAGATGCGCTTGGGGCGGCCGAAGTCGGCCAGCTCATCGAGTGCGGCGCGCACCGTCCGCCCCGTATAGAGCACGTCATCCACGATGACCGCGTGCTTGCCGCTCAAGTCGACCGGCAATCGCGTTTCCCCGATCACGGGCTTCGGCCCCACCGTCTCGAGGTCGTCGCGGTACAAGGTGATGTCGAGCGCACCACGCGGAACCGTGACGCCCTCGTCCTTTTCGATGAACTTCGCGATCCGCTCGGCCAACTCGACCCCGCGCCGCTGGATCCCGATGAGCACCAGGTCCCTCGTGCCGAGAGCCAACTCGGCAACTTCCACAGCCATACGCTGCAACGCCCGCGACATCGCGCGGGCGTCTAGGAGGATCGTGCGTTCTGACTTTGGGGGCATCTCGAACGCTAAAACTACCTACCGAAACACCGGGGTCAAAGGGGGCTCCCCTCGGAGGACCGCCTGCACGTTGGCCAGGGCGATCGCGGCCATCTTGCGGCGCGTGTCGTGGGTGGCGCTGCCGATGTGCGGCAGGAGCACCACTCGGGGGGCGGCGCGCAAGCGGGGATGGATCGTTGGCTCGTCGGCGTAGACGTCCAACCCGGCCGCCCCGAGCCGGCCTTCTTCCAGCGCGATCGCCACGGCCTCCTCCCGAATCAGGTCCCCCCGCGCCGTGTTCACGAGGATCGCCCCCCGCTTCATGCGACGGAGTGTGTCGCTGTTGACGATGCCCTTCGTTTCGGGCGTGGAGGGCGCGTGGAGACTCAGGATATCGCTTTCGGCCAGGAGGCGCGTCCACTCGACCCGCGCCGCCCCCGTATCGCGCTCGAAATCAGGCTTCGGCGTGCGCGCGGCATAGATGATGCGGAGCCCGAACGGGACGGCACGACGGCCGACGGCCTGGCCGATCCGCCCGGCGCCGAAAAGTCCCAGCGTGCGGCCGCGCAGCTGGATGCCGAGCAGCTGCTCGGGATGCCATCCCGTCCAGCGGCCGCTGCGGACCAGATCGATCCCCTCCACGAGCCGCCGCGCGCACGTGAGGATCAGCGCCCAGGTGAGGTCGGCGGTGGCATCGGTGAGGACGTCGGGGGTATTGGTGACGATCACCTTGCGCATTTCGGCGGCGACGACGTCCACGTTGTCGTAGCCGACGGCACAGTTGGCGACGATGCGAAGCCTAGGGAGGTGTTTGAGCTGGGTGCCCCCCACCCAGCGCGACAACAGCGGGACGATGGCGACCCAATCACCCTTGCCGATCGACTGGTCGGCGGGGAGCCATGTGACGTCGAGTCCCTGAATCTGGTCTGGCTCGAGGAGGCCCTTGAGCTCGGCGGCGATGAGGACCGGTTGCGACAGGGCGATGGGGGAGCTCACGGCGAGCAAAGCTACGAAGGAAGAAGGAGGCTGCAATGCATCTGATACGTTGGGCGGGACTCACGGTGGCGGTGGCGGTGGCGGTCGCGGTCGCCGCCTGCGATCCCACGGCGGGTGTGTTGACCGGCATCTCGGGGGGCGGCGGCGGCGGCGGCACCAGCGACCACACGCTCGCGTTCGTCGTCCAGCCGTCGGACGCCGCGCCCGGCGATGTCATCTCACCGGCGGTTCAGATCGCGGTGCGAGATACGCTCGGGAACACGGACCCGAACTTCGCGGGGACCGTGTCGGTCGCGCTTGGTACGAATCCGACTGGCGCCTTTCTCCACGGGGCCACGACGGTGGATGCAGTCTCCGGGGTCGCGAGATTCGGGGACTTGACGGTCGACAAAGTCGGCAGCGGTTTCTCGCTGGTGGCGACGGCGACGGGAGCGACGCTGGCGACGAGCGCCGCGTTCAACGTTGTCGCACCCGCCCCGTAGTTGACGGCTCAAGGCCGGTAGCGCACCACGCACGTGAAGGCTACCGACGCGTCCCGATACTCGCTCATGCTGAACGTGTATATCCCCGAGTCGGCGAAGATCGGCTCATCCGCCAGTTCATGACGCCGGCGACCCGTGAAGGACTCAGTGGGGAGGGCGAGCAAGCCTTGATGTTCGAAGCGCTCGGGCTCCGGCACTGAGCCGGCGGCGACCGGAGAGCGCATGATGAGGTAGCCGTGCCGCGGCGTGAAGACGCCGAGGTCGCCCCCATGCGGCGCCTTCATGCGGAGGATCAGGTCATCGCCGGAGTGGACGTCCGCCGGCGTGCAGGTCAGAGCCGACGGCGTCCCAGGCAACGTATATCCGCCCGGCCACACGACACTCCCGACGACGAGCGCCCCGATGACAAAGGCTGGAGCGAGACTCCACGCGTCCCACATCCAGCGTGCCGTCCCGCCCAGCAGCTCGGCGTCGGACATTGGATCGGCCGGCGTCTCGCCCATGAGGTCGAGGCGGCGCGTCGCGGCGAGCAGCTCCCACCCAACGAACACGAGGAAGAGGGGAACGCTCACCCACCCCAACGCCGCCCGCACTGGATAGAGGGCATACGCCAGCACCAGGAGCGCCACCGCCGCGTCCGAGGTGGCTTGGGCTGCCACGACGCCCGATACCCGCCGGCGGACCGCGTGCACGAACAGCACGCCGGCGATGACCGTGCGCGCCACGACGTACACGATCGCAGCGAGGCTCCAAATGCTCACGGGGGAACGGACAGGGAGGGATTCGAACCCTCGATACCCTTACGGGCATACCGGTTTTCGAGACCGGCGCCTTCAACCACTCGGCCACCTGTCCAAACTACGAGACGCTGAGACGCGCAGACGCCTAGCACGGACAGGGTGGGATTCGAACCCACGAAACGGTTTCCCGTTTACACGCTTTCCAAGCGTGCGCCTTCAGCCACTCGGCCACCCGTCCTCGTTGCGGGGAAGAAACTAGTCGGGGGTCCCCTCTCAATCAACCGGCGGCGCGTGCTAAGCTGCGGCCCGAGCGTCCGTTAACCGTGGTGTGGCGTCGGCGCGACCCGAACTGATGCGCGCCCGCCACAAGTGCCGTGCCCAGAGCCTTTGGGTCACGCGCACGTCTATGGGCGTGCTTCTTGCGACTTCCGCTCGGCGTGACGACGCCGAGCCTGTATAAGCCGCGCGCCCCGCTCCGCCCGCCGACGGCACCGCCGCCGCGCAAGCAGTCGTCGCACGTGTTCGAAGATGTGCGCGCCGCGGCGATTCGCGATGTGCTCCAACCCTACCTCTTCGACAATACGACGTTCCGTGACCTGGTGTGCGAGGAGCTGCGCGCTCCCGTGGCCCGGCCGCGCATCGTCGAGTTCGGCTGCGGCACGGGCGCGCTCACGTTGGCCGCGCTCTCAACGCGGCGTGACGCCGTCTATCATGGCTTCGACCGCTCGGAGGCCGACGTCGCCATCGCGACGTGCCGGCTCAGCCGCGGCACAGTCGAGGACGGCGCCACCTTCACGGCCCCGTTCGAGCTCGATGCGCGCGCGATCGGCGAGGCGCTGCAGGGACTGCGCGCCGACTTCTTGATCCTGCCCCGCTTTCTCCAGACCGTGCCCCTGTGCGCAACCGACGAGACCGGGTTGAATCGCGTGGCGTTTCTGGCCCTGTGTTACCAGCTCGTGAAGCCCGGCGGCCGCATGCTGATCATCGAGGACGTCTACGGCGAGGATGCCGATGAGCAGGCCGAGTTGTCGTTTGCGTGGCGCAACGCGTTTCGCGGCCGCCTGACGCGCGACCTCGAGGCTGTGCGCCACGCGCTCCAGGGACTCGATCCCGATCTCGCGGCGCGTCTGGGACGGCTGCCGGGAGATCCATCGCTGCTCGGGGAGCTGCGCGACCGCGCCCAGTCCGGCGGCGCACGGGTGCTGCCGCTCCCGGCGTGGGAGCGGATGTTCGAGCATCTCGGCTTCGCCTACCGCGCGGTGCGGCACACCACGCAGCGACAGCTATACCTCTTCACGGTGCGGTGCTAGCTTAGGCTCCCGAGCCTCAACAGGGAGCCCCATGCCGGTCACATACGCGAGCTACCTGAAGCTCGACGAGCTTCTATCCCTCCAGCAGCCGCGTCCCGGTGCGCTCGAGCATGACGAGACGCTGTTCGTCATCATCCATCAGGTGTACGAGCTGTGGTTCAAGGAGGTCCTGCACGAGCTGGACCACTTGCAGCGCCTGCTGCGCGCCAATGACACGGCGCTCGCCGGCCACACGCTGAAGCGCATTCTCACGATTCTCAAGACGCTCGTCGCGCAGATCGATGTGCTCGAGACGATCACGCCGCTGAATTTCCTGTCGTTCCGCGACCGGCTCGAATCGGGAAGCGGGTTTCAATCCCACCAGTTTCGCGAGATCGAGTTCGTGATGGGCAAGAAGGCTCGCCCCTCGTTTGAGCGATACCCTGCGGGCAGTACAAGCAGGGAAAGAGTTGAAATCCGTTTCAATCAGCCGACGTTGTGGGACGCATTTCTCGCTTTTCTCGGCGCCAATGGGTACAGCGTTCCGCGCGAACTCCAAGCGCGCGACGTCACGCAGCCGCTTGCGCCCGCGCCGGACCTCCAACGGATTCTCATCGACGTGTACCGCACCAACCACGGCGTCGCGCAGATCTGTGAGCGGCTGGTGGATCTCGACGAAGGCTTCATGGAGTGGCGCTATCGACACGTGAAGATGGTGCAGCGGACAATCGGCACAAAGGCAGGAACTGGAGGTTCTGCAGGTGCTGAATACCTGCTGACAACCATCAATCAGCCGGCGTTTCCGGATCTTTGGGCGATCCGATCCGAGCTGTGATCAACCCAGAAGAGCTGGCCAAGCATTACAGTCGCTTTCGCGTCACGGAGCGGATTCTTCTCACGGGCCATTCACATCAAGCGTGGCCCGATGTGGCGTTCGAAGCGCAGCAGCAGGCCTGGCTTGATGCGGCGGAATACGTAGACGACGTGTGGGAAAGAGCGTTTAACAAAGCCGTCGAAGTACGTCGTGGCTTCGCGCGACTGCTTGACGATTCGCCCGATCGGATCGCGCTAGCGCCGAACACGCATGAGTTGGTCGTGCGGTTCTTGTCTGCCCTGCCCCTCCGCAAGCGCCCCAAGCTGGTCACCACAGACGGCGAGTTTCACACGATTCGCCGGCAGCTGGATAGGCTGGCGGAGGAGGGTATCGAGGTTGTGAAGGTTGTGAGCGGGCCGGCGGCCACGTTGGCGGAGCGGCTCGCGCGCGAGGTCGATGATCGCACGGCGGCGGTCCTGGTCTCGGCAGTGCTCTACACCAACGCGCACATCGTGCCGCATCTAGGCGCCGTGCACGAGGCGTGCGAACGCGTGGGTGCCGAGCTGCTGGTGGACGCGTATCACGCGCTCAACGTCGTGCCGTTCGCGCTGCGCGCGGAGGGTTTGGAGGGTGCGTACATCGTTGGTGGAGGTTACAAGTATTGCCAGCTCGGACCGGGGAATGCGTTCTTGCGTTTCCCCCCGAACACCACGTTACGGCCGGTGGTGACGGGGTGGTTCAGTGAATTCACGGATCTCAGCAAGGCGCCGAGTGGACGAGTGGAGTATGGGCCGGGGCCGGCGCGGTTTGCGGGGGCGACGTATGACTTTACGAGTCACTATCGGGGGGCAGCGGTGTTCAAGTTTTTTGAGGAGCAGGGGTTGACGGTTGAGAAGTTGAGGGAGTTGAGTCAGCGACAGGTAGGAATGCTCGCAACCGGGCTCAGGGTCGAGCCTGATGTACCGATCAGCACGCTCGGCGCCTTTCTCGCCTTGCCTACGGTGGAGGCGCCACGCCTGCACGAGGCGCTCAAACAAAAGAAGATCTGGACCGATTACCGGGGCGACGTGTTGCGCTTGGGACCGGCACCGTACCTCACCGACACCGAGGTCAACGCCGCGAGGGTGGCGCTGGGCGACGCGCTGCGAAGAAGGTCTTGAGCAGCGCCCCGCACGCCTCCGCCTCCACGCCGCCCACCACCTCCACCGGGTGATTCAACCGCGGATGCCGCACGAGATCCCCGACCGAGCCGCACATCCCCGCTTTGTCGTCGTACGCGCCGAACACCAACTTGCCGACCTTGGTGAGCACGATCGTCCCCGCGCACTGCGCGCACGGTTCGAGGGTCACGTAGAGGGTGCAGTCGTCCAGGCGATCGGTGCCGAGGGCCTGGAGCGCGCGCTGCACCGCGAGCAGCTCCGCGTGCGCGGTCGGATCGCTGCGGTGCACGGTCTCGTTGTGCGCCTGTGCGACGACGCGACCGTTCTGCATCACCACGGCGCCGACGGGGACCTCGTCCAGGCCCGCCGCATGGCGAGCCTGCTCGAGCGCCGCGGTCATGCCTGGCTCAGCCACGGGCCTTCTCGAATACCAAGGCGTTGCCGTTCTTATCCGCCTTGATACGGTCTCCATCGGCGTACTTCCCTTCGAGCACCGCCATGGCGAGCGGGTTCTGGAGCAGCCGCTGGATGGCGCGCTTCAAGGGCCGGGCGCCGTACACCGGATCGTAGCCCTCGGCCACGATCAGCTGCTTGGCCGCCGCCGTGATGTCGATCGTCAACTTGCGCTCGCGCAGCAGCGCCTCGACGCGCTTGATCTGGATGTCCACGATCTTCGCGACGTCGTCGCGCGACAACGGGCGGAAAATGATCACGTCGTCGACGCGGTTCAAGAACTCGGGCTTGAAGCTCTGGCGCAGCAGCTCCATCACCTTGGTCTCGGCCTGCTCCCACCCGACCGCTTCCGCTTCCAACAGGTACTGCGACCCGACGTTCGACGTCATGATCAGGACGGCGTTGCGGAAATCGACCGTCCGCCCCTGTGAGTCCGTCAAACGCCCATCGTCCAGGATCTGGAGCAGGACGTTGAACACGTCGGGGTGCGCCTTCTCGATTTCGTCGAACAGCACGACGGCGTAGGGACGGCGACGGATCGCCTCAGTGAGCTGTCCCCCTTCTTCGTAGCCCACGTAGCCCGGGGGCGCGCCGATCATCCGCGCCACCGCGTGCTTCTCCATGTACTCCGACATGTCGAGCCGCACCATGGCGCGCTCGTCGTCGAACAGGAATTCGGCGAGGGCGCGCGCCGTCTCGGTCTTCCCCACCCCCGTGGGCCCGAGGAAGATGAACGATCCGGTGGGCCGATTCGGGTCCTGCATGCCCGCGCGGGCGCGCCGCACCGCGTTCGCCACCGCGGCCAGGGCCTCCGGCTGCCCGATCACCCGTCTCCCGAGCTCCTCCTCGAGCCGAGTCAGCCGCTCGCGCTCCGACTCGAGCATCTTCGAGACGGGAATCCCGGTCCACTTCGCGACGATCTGCGCGATGTCCTCGGCGTCGACCTCTTCCTTCAGGTACTTGCCCTTCTTCTGGATCTCGGCCAGCCGTTTCTCGAGCGTCGCGCTCTCCTTTTCCACGGCGGGGATCGTGCCGTACCCGATCTCCGCGGCCTTCTGGAGCTCGCCGCGGCGCGTCGCCTGCTCGGCTTCCGCCCGCAGTCGCTCCAGCTCGGCTTTCTTGGCCTGGATCCCGGTGATCGCCTCTTTTTCGGCCTGCCACTGCGCCTTCATCGCGTTGGACCGCTCGCGCAGACCGGCGAGCTCTTGCTCGATCTTCGTGCGACGTTCCTTGCTGGCCTTGTCCTTCTCTTTCGCGAGGGCCTGCAGCTCGATCTCGAGCTGTACGATCTTGCGCTCGACCTCGTCGATCTCCTGGGGCAGCGAATCGATCGCGATGCGCAGCCGCGCCGCCGCCTCGTCGACGAGATCGATCGCCTTGTCGGGCAGGAAGCGATCCGTGATGTAGCGGTTGGACAGGGTCGCCGCGGCGACGAGCGCGTTGTCGGTGATGCGCACGCCGTGGTGCACCTCGTACTTCTCCTTCAGGCCGCGGAGAATCGCGATCGTGTCTTCGACCGACGGCTCGCCCACGAAGACCGGCTGGAAGCGCCGCTCGAGGGCGGCATCTTTCTCGACGTACTTGCGGTACTCGTCCAGCGTCGTGGCGCCGATGACGTGCAGCTCGCCGCGCGCCAGCGCGGGCTTCAGCATGTTGGACGCGTCCACCGCGCCCTCCGCCCCTCCCGCCCCGACCAGGGTGTGGAGCTCGTCGATGAAGACGATGAACTGGCCTTCAGTTTCCGTGATTTCCTTGAGGACGGCCTTGAGCCGCTCCTCGAACTCGCCCCGATACTTGGTGCCCGCGATCAGCGCACCCAGGTCGAGGGAGACGAGGTGCTTCTGCTTGAGGGAGTCGGGGACGTCACCGTTCACGATGCGCTGCGCCAAGCCCTCGACGATCGCGGTCTTGCCGACGCCTGGTTCGCCGATCAGCACCGGGTTGTTCTTGGTGCGACGTGACAACACCTGCATGACGCGACGGACCTCCTCATCGCGGCCGATCACCGGGTCGAGTTTGCCCTTCTGGGCCAGCTCGGTGAGATCGCGCGTGAAGCGCTGCAGGGCCTGGTATTTCGATTCCGGCTCCTGGTCGGTCACCCGGTGCGAGCCACGGACCCCCTCGAGCGCCGCCAAGAGCTGCGCGCGATCGACGCCCGCCGCACTGAGGAGCTGCCGCGCGGTGGTCCCCTTCTCCTCGGCCAGGGCGAGCAGCACGTGCTCGATCGAGACATAGGCGTCGCCCAGGGCCTTGGCATCCTCGTCGGCGCGGTCGAGCACCTTTGACAGCTCGCGCGACAGCGTCGGCTCCGCTCCGTCGCCGGACTGCCTTGGGAACCGCGCGATCTCGCGCTCGGTGTCGGCTTTGAGCTGCGCGACGTTGAGGCCGGACTTCTGGAGCAGGGGTACGACGATGCCCTCGTCCTGCTCGAGCAGGGCGTGGAAAAGGTGCGCGTCGTTGACGACGGGATTTCCCCGAGTGCGGGCGAGGGCAGCGGCTTCTTGTAGGGCTTCGGCGGCCTTGACGGTTAGACGTTCGGGTCGGATCATGGCGGCCCCCCCAAGGGCAACCTGTATGCCGGGGGAAAGATGCTGGAACGGCAGGAAAACTGCCAAGGACGTCAAGCAGGAGCGTCAAAAACAAGGCGTCAAACAAGTGGCGTGTAAACGCCCCCGTTTGACGCGCTTTTTTCAACGCCTCTTGTTCAACGCCTTTATTTCATGATGATCATCTTCTTCGTGTAGCGGCGTCCATCCACGATCAACTGGTAGATGTACACCCCCGAGGCGGCTTCGCTGCCCGTGCTCAGGACCTTGCCGTCCCAGTAGGCGCTGAAGCTGCACCCCGACGCACTACCGCAGGTCAACTCGAGGTCGTCGAGCGCTTCCCCGGTACCCTGGAGAATCGGGACGGCGACGAGCTGCGCCAGCACGTTGTAAATCTTCAGCGAGACTTTCGGCCGGTGACCATTCGCAAACAACTCGCCGCTCAGCGTAAACGGCAGCGTGGTCGCCGGGTTGAACGGATTCGGGTAGTTCTGTTTGAGCTCGACCGGCGAGGGGGCGTTCTGCGCTTGACCCCGACCTTCCTGTGCCCCCGCCGCCAACAGCCCGAGCCCCAGCACTGCCCAGGCATACCGCTTCATCTCCACCACTCCTCGGCGAACGTAAAGATGCGTTAGACCGCTCTCCTTGAGTTGCTGTTAGGGCGCTAGTAAGGGCTACTCGTCCTTGAACCTAGGAAGCGTCTGTCGCCCCTGTCAAGCGCGCCAAGATCCGCGCGTCCCCTTGCCGCTTCGTAATTCCCCGCCGATCCGCCCATTCGAGCAGCGGAATCAGGTACTTGCGCGTCAGGCCGGTCCGATCACGCAGCTGGGCCGGTGTGGCCCGGCCCAGCTCACGGAGCGCCGCTTCGAGGGCGCGGCGAAACTCTTCCAGCGCGGGCTTCGCCGCGTAACGCTCCTGGTCGACCTGTTCTACACCGCCTTCGCGGGCGAGGTGCGCGAGCAGCGGTGGAACGGCGAGGTCGGCAAACTCCTGTTGCAGCTCGGCGACAGTGGGTACCTGCCACCGGGCCTCGGCCAGCCGCCGCACGAGCCGGTCCCCCGAGTCGCCGGCGTGCGACTGCAACGTCGCCTTCCATCCCGGCCGCCGCACGACCGCGCCGGCGACCTCGAATGCCTGCTTCTTGACTCCGTGCGCCAACAGCACCTCGAGCACTCCGCCCCCCACTTCTCCACCACTCCGGGCGGGGACCGCCACCGCGGCCCGCAACGCCTGGAGTGACAAGCCCGGGTCGAGCGGGTGCGCCGCGTGGTGGGCCGCGACCAGCTCCCCCAGTCGTTCCACTTCGGCCGAGACCGCCCGGCGCGCGACCAGGACGTCGCCAGAAGGTAGTACGCTCTTCCCGGCCGCGTCGATGACGGCGCCCACGTCTCCTGGAAGGATGCCCAGGCGGACCGGCAGGTCGCGGGTGGGAACGCCGCGGAGCCCCGCTTCGTCCACCAAGCGGGCGAGGCGCTCGCCAACAGGCTGCGGGGCGGAGAGACCGCGCTCCGATACGCGCGGCCGCTTGGGAGGAAACGGATCCAGCACCACCCCACCGCCGATCGTCGTCACCGGCGAGAAGCTGCGCACGACGAAGCGATCGCCACCGCGCGCCACCAGCGGCCTCTCGAGGAGCAGGCGGGCGAGACCCGTCTCTCCAGGAGCGATCGACCGGACCTGGGCCACGCGCGCCAGGACCTCGGCGGTGCCCAGATGGACCCGGATGCGGGTTCGCACGGCGAGCGGCTTGCGGACGCCGGGGAGCAGCTCGAGGGACACGTCGAGAGTCGTCGTGGCCGCCCAGCCTGAGCCCGTTACGGCAACATCCCCGCGGTCCAGCTCTGCTTTGTCGACGCCGACGAGGGCGAGCGCGGTGCGGCGCCCGGGGGCGGCGCGCTCGGCCGTCTCGCCGTGCACTTCGATGGACCGCACCCGCACCTCGCGATCGAGCGGCAAGACGCGAAGCGAATCACCGACGCCGACCGCGCCGCTCCACGTGGAGCCGGTCACGACCGTTCCCGCGCCGGCGACGGCAAACACGCGGTCGATCGGGAGTCGGAACAGGTCCTCGGCGGGTCGTCCAGGAAGATCCACGGCCACATGCGCCAGCGCTGCGCGTAGCGCGTCGAGCCCCTCACCGGTCAGCGCCGACACGGCAACGGGAGGCTCCCAGCGCACCCGGCTCGTTTTCAGGCGCTCGGCGACCTCGGCGTGGACGAGGGCAAGCCACTCATCGTCCACCAGGTCGCGCTTGGACAGGACGGGGACCCCGCGCCGCACGCCCAGCAGCTCGACGATGGCGAGGTGCTCCTCGGTCTGCGGCATGACGCCCTCATCAGCGGCGATCACGAGCAGGGCGACGTCGATGCCGGTCGCGCCGGCCAGCATGTTCTTGACGAAACCCTCGTGGCCCGGCACGTCCACGACGCTTGCCTGGAGGCCCGCGACGAGCGGCAGCGGGGCGAAGCCCAGGTCGATGGTGATGCCGCGGCGTTTTTCTTCCTCCCAGCGGTCGGTGTCCACACCGGTGAGGGCCTTCACCAGTGCGGTCTTGCCGTGGTCGATGTGGCCGGCGGTGCCGACTACGAAACGGCGAGGGGGGCGGGTGGCGTCACCCACGCGTGCTGCTCCCAGAAGTCCATGGCGCTCAAGGGTCCGGACTCACCCATGTGGTGACGGACGAACCGGGCGACCAGGCGGCGGTGAGCGGCCGCATGCGCGGCGTCGAGCGGCGGTATCGCGGCGCCGGCGTCGTTCAAGGCGAGGAGGTCACGGTACGCGTTCGGTGGGAGCCGTGTGGGCGGCCGTGGACCGGCGCAGGCGGCGCACAGCACGCCGCCGTCCGCGGTGCTGAAGGCGACGCCTCCCCCGTTGCCCGCGACGGCGCTGCCGTCCCGCACGCAGGCATCGAGCTCGGGCGCGAACCCGAGGACGCCGACCAGCAACCAGATCCAGCGCACGGCGACGGCGTCGGCGTGCCGGGACTCGGCCGAGGCGAGCGCGTCGAGCGCGCGCGTGAACGTGTCGTACGCGGCGGGGAGCGGCGCGGCAGGCGCCATCTTGAGCATCACTTCGGCGAGCGCCGCCGCGCCCGCGAAACGCCCCAGGTCGCGGGCCAGGTCGCGGCGCAACTCGGTCACGTCGAAGGCCGCCATCGTTTGCAAGTCGCGGGTTTCCTTGTGGTACAACTGGGCCACGCCCTCACTCAGCGTCTCGAGCGCCGCGCCGAAGGGACTGCGGGGCCGCAGCACGCCCTTGGCGATGGCGCTCTGCACACCGAGGTCGCGTGTCGCGAGCCGGACGATCTTCGAGGTCTCGCTGTAGCGGAAGGTCTGGAGAACAACGGCGGGCGTGGAGACTAGCACTCGCCCGCCTCACTTCCCCGGCTCGAGAATAATGAACTTCGCGTCGTCTTTCGAGATCGCGCGGAGCCACGCGATCAGCGCGTCCACGCGCTCGGGGGGCTCGATGCCCTTGCGCCCCGTCATGCGGCGTGTGATCCGCAGCTCGCGCCCGACTTGCGCGTATTCGGCGGTGTAACTCCCGAAGGCGCTCGCCTCGGTCAAACTGGCCGGCAAATGGGCGCGCCATCCCTCGGGGAGGGTGACGCGGAGCTCCGCGAGGGTCTCGCTGGGACCGATCACTTCGCTCACGTCGATCGGGAAGCGGCGCGGCTTGCGCTGCTCGAGCTGGGTCGCGATCCCGAGCGATACGAACGTGGGCATCGAGGCCGGCAACGTCAGCACGCGGGCGCCGCCCGAGCTCGAGACCGCAGGCGCGTTGTGGATCTTGAGCGACACACTGGGCGTCGCCGTCAAGTCACGGCCGTCGAAGACGCTCAGACTGTCCCCCGACGCGCCCGGGTACAAGCGATCGGCCATGGCCTGGGTGATCCGCCCGATCTCGTCTTGCGTGAGCGTGCGCGCGTATGCCGCGCGCAAGCGGTACTGCATCGCCCCGAGTCTGGTCTCGGAGTAGCGCCCCGTGAACAGGCCGTCGGCGCTCAACTCGCCCACGAAGTGCACCTCCGACCGGTTGGCCGACTCCGGCGCCTCGGGGAGCGCGACCTCCTCCCCCCGTCCGTCGTCGTGCACCACCAGCGCGAACGAGCCCTGCTCCGGGAACGGCAGCTCCCCGTACGGCGTGAAATCGGAGGTGAGGTCGAGGTAGAGCCGGCCGCTCCCCGGCCGGTCGACCGCCGCAATCATATGGTCGAACTGCTGCACCGTGGGGAGGCTGCTGTCGGCGCCGCCGCTCGAGCTCAGCAGGACCGGATAGGCCGCGAGCCCCATCCGCCGCGCGAGGGCGATGAACAGGGTGGCCTTGTCCTTACAATCGCCGTAGCGCGCCTCCAGCACCTGGGCCGGCAGACGCGGCAGGTAGCCGCCGATGCCCAGCGACAGCGAGACATAACGAAAGTCCTGCGCGACCCAGCGGTGTACCGCTCGCAGCGAATCGTCCAGGGTGCGCGCGCCGCGTACCAGCTCAGCAAGCTTGGCCTCGAGCTCGGGGCTGAGGTGATAGCGGTCGTGCGACAGGTCCGCATACCAGCCGGCGACCTGCGACCACGTCATCGGCGCCGAGACATCGATGTGCACGGACAACGTGTTCGGGCTCGCCGCGAACAGCTCCGACTCGATCTTCTGGACGTCGGCGGTGGCCCAGGTGTAAACGCGCCGCCCCTTGGCCTCGACGGTGCGACGTGGGAACCGGACGTTCTCTTCCTTGATGCGCGGCGTCACCGACGCCGGCACGTCGACGATGAAGCGCGAGCGGCGCGTGAGGCGGCCCGTCGTGACGCGCCAGCCGGTGTAGTAGTCCCCGGCCACGAGCGGCTTGAGACGCTCCACCGTATAGCTCCAGTCGACCAGGGTCCCCGGCGCGACGCCGCTCAGCGTCACGCGCCGCACTTTCTCGTCGGAGTACACGGGCGCTTCGAGGGCGACCGGCGCGAGCGATTCCTGCTCGTGGGACGGCCGCGCGCTCACGACCTCGCCGTTCGGCTTGAGCACCCGGATCCAGTTGACGGTGAGCCGCTCGGAGCCGCTCGAGTAGGAGAAGCTCTGCTCCCCCCACGCCTCCGCCCCGTCCTGGGTGAGCACCTGGACGATCTGGCGGTACGTCCGGCTGCCGCGCCCATCGGCCTCGAACTTGACGACGCCGTCGTCGAGCAGGTAGACGTAGTCGTCGTCGGGGTAGTCCGCCGGATTCACCGCGAGCCGGTAGAGTGTGTCGTTGCGGACCGAGGGATCGCCCGCGGGGGTGATCCGTGGCGCCTGCGCCAGCACGGGGCCGGCCACGAGCAGAGCGAAGAGCGGGAGGAGCGTTGGCACGCGGCGCATGAAGCCTCTCGTCACGTTAAGGGACACCGGCCTGATACGCCGCGGCCGCGGCGCGAACGCAGGAGCCGACCGGAACCGTTCGTAGCGGTGCAAACTGCGGGGGGGCGGTGAGGATGCGCACGGTCCCCGGCGCGCACGACGCACTCACGGCGTACACCCGGCCGCGCTGATCGAGCGCGAGTGCCGAGACACCATCGCCACCAGGCATGAAGCCATGTCCCGGCCCGCGCTCCAGCGCTCGCGTGAGCGCGTTCACTTCCAGGATACCCTCGGTCGTAGATGCAATGAGCAGCCGGCCCGACGGGTGATACACAGCGGGTCCCGGCAGCTCGCCGAGGCCGTTGACGACGGCCAACTCGGCTCTGGCCGTCGGGTCCACGATCGACAGTCGGCCGTCCGCAGCGCCCGCGGCGCCCCGCATCACTACGTACAGCAGGCCGTCAGGGCCGGGGGTGATGAACTGCCCGTTCGTCCCGGTCAGAGGGATCGTCCCGCGAGTCGTGGGCGACGCGATGGAGAGCCACGTGAGGGAGCTCGGGCCCGTGGGCGAGTCGTTGACGGCGTTCGCGTTGACCACGAACAGTGTCCCGCCGGCGATCACCGCGCCCATCGGATCCGGCCCGGTGGCAAAGCTCGCGGTATCGATCACCGGCCAGGTGGCGCGCATGACGCGATTTGCGCCAGCGAGGGGAACCCACATCTGCCACGCGAGGCCGGCGGATTGGACGCCAATGCTGCCCACGCCGCGGGCGCCCGTCCCCAGGGGATAGAAGTGATTGGGCGCCGCGCCGCCGCCGGCGATCAGGTGCAGCATCGCCAGCGAGTCGCCGGTCCCGACCGTGAGGAACACGAACGAGTCGCGGGCGGTGATCCGCACCGGCGGCGCGAACGGCTCCCCCGCCCCCGCGACGCCCGCGGCAGTGAACCGCGACGCGCTGATGACGGAGAGACCGTCGGTGCTGCTGTCAGCCACGACGATGACCTGCCCGGCCGTCGTGTCCTGCTCGAGTGCATCGCTGCAGGCTCCCGCGATCAGCGCGGTGAGCACGACTGACGCCAACCTCATCTCGGCCCCTGGCTTCCGGCACCCAGTGTCATGCCGAAAAATAGGGTGCGGCGCCGCACGGGGAAGTTGGCAATCTCCCGGCCGTGGTCTCCCAGCAGGTTCTCGCCCTGCGCCCGCAGGGTGAGGGCGGGCTTCCCGCCCCGGCCCTCGAGCACGGCGTACTCGACGGCGGCCTGCACCCGCGTATAGGGATGCAACGTCACCCGCGTGGCGGGAAACGTCGAAAAGTCGAGGTCGTCGCGATCCCCGACGAAGCGGGTGCCGAGCGTGGCGGTGCCGCGACGCCCGACACGCGACGTGAGCCGCAGCGTAGCGGCATTCGTGGGGCGCCGGATCAGCCGTCTGGCGGTCGCGAACGTGGGGTCGCCGCCCCCGTCCAGGACGCGCGTATCGAGGTAGGTGTACGCCAGCGAGGCCACGACCGCGGTCGTTACCGTCCAGGCGACCGCGACCTCCGCGCCCTCGGCCTGAGCGGCGGCGATGTTCACGTAGTTCGGCGTCCGGGTGAAGTCGTACACCACCAGGTCGCGGAATCGTTGGTCGAAGTACGTGACGGCGAGGGACAGGCTGGTCCCCGGCACCGTGTGTTCGATTCCCGCCTCCCAGCTGAACGACCGCTCGGGCCGAAGGTCCGGATTGCCGATCACGAATCCCGTCGCATACGTCTCGAAGAAGGTCGGCTCCTTGAATCCGGTCCCCGCCGCGGCACGCAGACGCGTGGCCTCGTCGAGGCGCCACGCCGCGCCCGCACGCCAGGTGGCGAACGTCCCGAACTGCTGGTTGTCCTCGAGCCGCGCGCCGACGTTCGCCGACACGGCGCCGCCGCTCCCCCTCCCCCCCCTCAGCCACTGCACGAAGACGGCGCGCGTCGAGCGGGCGCGATCCATCGGCGCGCCGCTGCAATCGAAGAACGCCCCGCCCGAGTAGAACTGGCACGAATCGGTATGGCGCAGGCGCGCATCCTCGAGCGCGACCCCCGCCGTGATCACATCCGCAGCGGCCGTCTGCCAATTGGTCCGCACCTCCGCGCTGCGCCGGCGCACGCGGTCGCGCGAATGGAAGATCAGGGTGGTGTCGCCCGGCGCATCAGGATCGTCATCCACGCGGCTGTCGGTGTCCGTCATTCCGAGCAGCACGCGCGTCTCGACCCGTCCCGAGAGACGCCGACCGAGATCCACCGATAGCGCGGGGCCGCGGTCGGTCGCGAACTGATTCGCGTCCACGATCCGGCCGGCACCGTCCGTGGGGTAGTGAAAAACGCCATCGTCATGACGCACCGTCACGGCGGCGTCGGTACGCGCGTCAGGCGCCATGCGCAGCCGCGCCGTGACGACGCCGTTCCGGTAACTGTTGTTGACCGGGAACAGACCGTCGGACGCAAACCGCGAGAAGCCGAAAGAGTATGCGACCCGTGCGCTGCCGCCCGAGATCGTCCCGCCCAGCCGGCTCGCTCCGTAACTGCCCGCACCCGCCTCCGCTTCCACGCGCGGGACGCCACCTCCAAGTCCGGTCCGCGTGAAGATCTGCACGACGCCGGCCACCGCGTCGGTGCCGTAGAGGACGCTCACCGGCCCGCGGACGATTTCGATCCGCTCGACGTCATCCGTCGTCAGGTGCGCGAACGTGTACGCGCCGCCCGGCTGGTTCAGCGAGACGCCATCGAGCAACACCTTGACGTAGTCGCTCTCGCCGCCGCGCAAGAACAGAGACGTCTGGCTCCCCGGCCCGTTGGTTTCGACGACCGTCGCGCCCAGCGTCTCGCGCAGGGCGTCCGCGACCGTGCGGATGCCTCGCTCCCGCAGGCTCGCGCCGCTGATCACGGTGACCGCGGCGGTAACGGCATCGGCGGGAGTCGGGACGCGGGTCGCGGTCACGACCACCGGTTTCAGCACGACGGTATCCTGAACGGCGAGCGCGAGCAGCAGCAGGGCGGCGATCATGCGGACTCCTTGGGTTGGCGCAGGGGAATCATTTGGGGACGGCCATCGAACGGCTCGATCGCGACCGGCCAGGCGAAGACGCGCTCGACGGTCTCGCGGCTGAGCACCGCGCCGGGCGCGCCCTGGGCGGCGGTGCGCCCCGCGGCGAGGAGCAGCACGCGGTCGGCGAAACGGGCGGCGAGGTTCACGTGATGGGTGATCAGCACGACGGCGAGCCCGTCGCGATCGACGAGCGCCCGGACGAGCTCGAACAGCTCCATCTCGTGGCGCACGTCGAGCGAGGCGGTCGGCTCATCGAGCACGAGCAGGCGCGGCTCCTGCGCCAGCGCGCGCGCCAGGCGCACTCGCTGGTACTCACCACCCGACAGCGTCCAGATCCAGCGATCAACGAGCCCGGCCGCATCGCAGCGCTCCAACGCGCGCGTTACCGCCGCGCGGTCGGCGGGGCGCTCGCCGCCCCACAGGGACAGATGGGGGTAGCGGCCGAGCAGCACCGTCTCGCGCACCTGCTGCGGGAAGAGGTTGTCCTCGCGCTGCGCGACGACGCCCACGACGCGCGCCAACTCGCGCCGCGACCAGGCCGCGGCGGAACGGCCGGCGAGCGCCACCGTTCCCGCCGCGGGAGCGACGAGGCCGAGCCCGACTCGCACGAGCGTCGTCTTGCCGCTGCCATTGGGACCGAGCACGGCGTGGAACTCGCCCGCGCGCACGTCGAGCGATACATCGATCAGCGCGTCGCCGGCGGCGCCCGGGTAGCGATAGGTCACGCGCTGGGCCGACAAGAGCACGGCGGCGCTGGTCACGCGCGCGCTCCCCCCCAGCGACGGAGCAGCACCGCAAACAAGGGGACGCCAACGAGCGCCGTCACGATCCCCACGGGGAGCTCGCGCGGGGCCACCGCGACGCGCGCCACGGTGTCGGCGAAAAGGAGCAACGCCCCGCCCCCCAGGAACGCCGCCGGGAGCAGGGCACGGTGGCGGTGGCCCCAGACGAGGCGCGTGATGTGCGGGACGATCAACCCCACGAACCCGATCACCCCCGACACGGCCACGGCCGCCGCCGTGAGCAGCGACGCCGCGACGTAGACGCGCCGCTTGAGCGGCTCGACGTCGGCGCCGAGGTGGGTCGCCGGCTCTTCGCCGAGGGCGAGGAGATCGAGCGACCGCGCCGCCGCGTACAGCACGACGAGCGGCACCGGGATGTACACCGCGATCACGAGCACCGTGTCCCACGAGGCGCCCGACAGCCCGCCCCAGAGCCAGAGAAACGCATTCCGGAGATCGGTCGCTTCGGCGAGCGAGACGATGGCCGTGGTGATGGCGCCCGCGAACGCGCCGACGGCGACCCCGGCGAGCAGCAGGACACGCGGGTCGAGCTGGGATCCTCCCACCAATCCCAGGCGGTAGACGAGCGCCATCGCGCCGAGGGCGCCGACAAAAGCCGCGAGCGGCAGCGCCCAAGGGCCCGCCACGTGGAGCGCGATGGCCAGGACGGCTCCCAGCCCGGCGCCGCCCGAGAGTCCGAGCAAGAACGGGTCGGCAAGCGGGTTCCGCACCAGGGCCTGCAGGCTGGCCCCCGCGACGCCGAGCGAGCCGCCCACGAGCAGGGCGAGCAGCGCCCGCGGGACGCGCAGCGAGCGGACGATCTCCGATGACGCCAGGTCACCAAGCGCGACATGCGCCGGCCCGAGCACGATCGCACTCAGCAGCGCGACACAGACGAGCGCGCCCAAGCCCAGCCAACGGCTCATCGCCGGGTTTCCGCTTCTGTTTCCAGGGCGTGGCGCAGCGCCGCCACGGCAGCGGGCGCGGTCGGCGAGGGGCGGCCGAACAGGTCGGCGGGGAGCATGATGAAGCGCCGGTCGCGAACCGCGCGGATGGCGCGCCACTCTCGGCGGCTGCTGTAGCTCGGCAGCGCGGTGCTGTCCGAGAGCAGCAGAATTACATCGGGATTCCGGGCGACGATCGTTTCGATCGAGACGGTGGCCGAAGCGGCGCCCAGGTCGTGGAACACGTTGCTGGCGCCCGCGAGCGTGGCGAGTTGGTCGAGATAACTGCCGCGGCCGATCACCATCGGCGGGTTGTCCCAGACGACGAATGCCACGCGCGCGATCGGGGCGGGCGGCGGCGTCTTGAGCAAGGCCTCGATCGCGGCCCCGATCGAGTCCCCCGTGGCCTCGCGGCCCGTGAGCCGTCCCAACTCGCGAGCCGCACCTGCGATATCCTCGAGCCGGTCCTGCGCCAGCGTGACCGACGGGATACCGAGGCGTGCAAGCTGCGTGGCGGCGGTCTCGTTGAGCTGGGAGCGGTACAGCACGACGAGGTCGGGCCGCCGGGCCGCGATGGCCTCGATGTTGGGGTTCAGGCCGTCGCCGACGTCAGGGACCTGCAGCGCGGCGGGCGGATACCGGCACCAGGTGGTGCGGCCCACGACCTGACTCCCGGCTCCGAGGGCGAACAGCAGCTCGGTCGACGAGGGCGCTAGGGACACGATGCGGTGCGCGTGGGGAGGAGCGGCCGGGCGGTCGGCCGGCCGGCATCCGACGACGAGCAAACAGACGAGGAGTAAGCGCCGCATGTGAGAACGCCCACCCTCGGCGGAACGGAGATGGGCGAGCGTCTGCGCCTGAAGTGCGCAAGCGCCACCATCCCTCCCGCGAGGGAATTACAGGTGGCGCGAACGGAGAGGTCTCCTGGCTTCGGGCGGACACGGTGGCCTTCCCAGGATTGAACCCAGTGGCCGAACCGTCTCAACGTTGCCCGTTACAGTGGCGGGGCCGCGCCGGACTTGCACCGGCTTCCGAGTATCCCCGTTCGCTTAACTGGGCTCAGTCTAGGATGGTGAGGGCCGTGGCGCAAGAGGTTTGCGGCGCAGGACCCAGATCAGCAGGCCGGCCATCGCCGCGGCGAAAAAAACGGCGACAGGCTTCACCAGCGTCTCCGGCCGGAACGCGCCATGCGGCAAACCGATCGTCACGCGATCACCCGCCGCCAGCGGCCCGGCGCGGTACGCGGCGAACCGGCGCTGCTCGATCGCCTGCACGCCGAGCGACTCGACGCCCGGCGCCTTAACGACCGCGGTCGTGTCTTCGATCAGCAGATTCAAGTCCCGGGTGGGTTGGTCGATCGGGAGCGCCACGCCCGACCCCCCCCGGGCGGCGGGGAGCACGTAGCCGTAGCTGAGCTGCTTGACGTGCCCAGGTGGAATGGGACCGAGCACGTAGACGCTGTCGCCGACGAGCTTCATGGCCTCGGGAGAGATATCGCCTTGGCCGCCCTGAAACTGCACCGCGGTGGACGGAATCGCGCCGGCCCAAGTCGGCGCGAGCGTGTCGTCGGTGATGCGCGTGGTGAGCCCCGTGTTTTCGAGCTCGAGAATCTCGAGGACCTCGCGAGTGCCGTCGGCCGCTGGCCGCGCGATCGTCACCAGACGGCGCGCCAGATGAACCGGGGGCGCGCGCTTGCTGGTCCGATAGACCACCAGATCCTCCACCTGCACCGCGGGCCGGCCCACCACATTGAGCGGCAGTGAGAAGTAGGCGAGGCTGTCGTACCAGGTGCTGACGACGTACACGGCGCCGGAATCGGCGCTGACGCGGGGGTGCGCCAGGCGCATGCGGTAGCGGCCGACGGCATCGGTGCGGACCGAGTCGATGGGCCCACCGCCTTCGTGCGTGACGCGATGCAGCACCGCCCAGGTGCCGCCCAACGGCACGGAATCCCGGCCGCCCAGCAGGACCCGGCCGCTCACGGTCACCGATTGGGCGGAGAGTGCGGCGCCGAGGAGGCTAAGGAGTAAACTTGCCGAAGTCTTCAGGATCGAGATTCTGGAGGTACGACTTGAGGGAATCCGCATCCAGCGGACCCGCCGCGGGATTGACGCCGCCTTCGGCGGTCTCGACCGACGTGAGCTCCAGCAGGTTTTCGTGCGTGAAGATGGGCGCCTTGAGCCGCAGCGCCAGGGCGATCGAGTCCGAGGGCCGGGCATCGACCTGGATGACCGTGTCGCCGCGGTAGATGTGCAGCTCGGCGAAGTACGTGTTGTCCTTCACCTGCGTGATGATCACCTTGCGGAGGTCGGCGCCGAGCCCGACGATGACCTGTTTCAGAAGATCGTGCGTCAGGGGCCGCGAGAACTTCACGCCCGCCAGCTCCATCGCGATGGCGCTCGCTTCGGCGGGACCGATCCAGATCGGGAGCACCCGCTCCCCTTCCTGCTCCTGCAGAATGACGACCGGCGTGTTGGTCGTGCGGTCCAGCCCGAGGTGGGCCACGCGCACCTGGATCATCGACGTCAGGTGCCGAGGTCCCAGGACGCGAGGTATTTCTTCTGCGCCGGCGTCAGGGTGTCGATCGCGACGCCCATCGCCTGGAGTTTCAGCCGCGCGATCTCTCGATCGAGCTCGCCCGGAATGCGATGCACGTCCTTCGCGAGCGTCGTGGCGTGCCGCACCACGTGCTCGGCGGCCAGCGCCTGGTTCGCGAACGACATGTCCATCACGCTGGCGGGATGGCCCTCGGCCGCCGCCAGGTTGATGAGACGACCATCGGCGAGGACGAAGATCTTCTTGCCGTCCAACTGCCACTCCTCCACGAAGTCGCGCACCGCCACGGGGCCGCGCGCGACTTTCTTGAGGCCCTCGAGATCGATTTCCACGTTGAAGTGCCCCGAGTTCGCGAGCACCGCGCCGTCTTTCATCGCCCGCATGTGCTCCACCCGGATGACCTCCACATTGCCCGTCAGCGTCACGAACAGGTCGCCCACGCGGGCCGCTTCCGCCATCGTGGTGACGCGGTAGCCGTCCATCTGCGCCTCGAGCGCTTTCATCGGGTCGATCTCGGTGACGAGGACGTTCGCCCCCGCCCCGCGCGCCCGCAGCGCGAAGCCGCGCCCGCACCACCCGTACCCCGCCACCACCACCGTGCTCCCCGCGATCAGCATGTTGGTGGCCCGGATGACGCCGTCGAGCGTCGATTGGCCCGTGCCATAGCGGTTGTCGAACAGGTGCTTGGTGTCCGAGTCGTTGACGGCAATGACGGGGAATTGCAGCACGCCGTCCTTGGCCATCGCCTTGAGGCGAATGACGCCCGTCGTAGTCTCCTCGGTCGACCCGGCGACGCCCGCCACCAACGCCTTCCGCTCGGCGACGGACAGGGTCTCGACCCACTTCCGGACCGGTGGCGCCAGGTCGTCCAGCCGGTTCAGCGCGATCATGTGCAACGCGCCGACCAGGTCCGCGCCGTCGTCCATCGTGATGTCGGGCCGGTGCGCCAGGGCCGCCCGGATGTGCTCGTAATAGGTCGTGTGGTCCTCGCCCTTGATCGCGAAGACCTTGGTCCCGTGGTCGCGCACCAGATGGGCGGCCACGTCGTCCTGCGTCGACAGGGGGTTGGAGGCGCAGAGCGCGACGTCGGCCCCGCCCGCCTGCAGCGCGACGACCAGATTCGCCGTCTCGGTGGTGACGTGGAGGCAGGCGGCTAGGCGCTTGCCCGCGAGGGGCCGTTCCCGGGCGAACCGCTCGCGCAGCTGGCGCAGCACCGGCATCGAGCGCTCCGCCCATTCGGTGCGGCGGCGTCCCTCGTCGGCGAGCCTTACGTCCTTGATGTCGTGGTCGGACTTCGAAGCAGTGATCACACCCGGGCCTTTCGGGAAGCGCGGGACGCCCGGTCGGCCGCGACTTTGAGCTCCTCCACGCGGTCGGCGTGCTCCCACGTGAAGAGCTCGACATCGCGGTCTGCCACCCGGCGCCGTTCGGGCGCGCGCCCGAAATGGCCGTACGCGGCCGTCGGCCGGTAGATGGGGTTGCGGAGGTTCAATGCCTGGATGATGCCGCCGGGGGTGAGGTCGAACACCGCGCGCACGGCGTCTTCGATCGCCTCCTGGGGCGCCGTACCGGTACCGAAGGTCTCGATCATGACGGACACGGGATCGGCGACGCCGATGGCGTAGGCGACCTGGGCCTCGCACCGCTGCGCCAGCCCGGCGGCCACGATGTTCTTCGCCACCCACCGCATCGCGTACGTGGCGGAACGGTCGACCTTGGAGGGGTCCTTGCCGCTGAACGCACCGCCGCCGTGCCGCGCCATGCCGCCGTAGCTGTCCACGATGATCTTCCGCCCGGTCAGCCCCGCGTCGCCTTGAGGACCGCCCACCACGAACCGGCCCGTCGGGTTGATGAGGATGTCCGGGCCCTGCACGTCGAAGCCGGCGTCGCGGACGACGGGCCGCACGACGTGCTCGATCACGCCGGCGCGCAAATCGGCGTTGTCGACCATGTCCGAGTGCTGGGTGGAGACGACGAGCTTGCTGATGCCGACGGGCTTGGCGCCTTCGTACACGACACTGACTTGCGTCTTGCCGTCGGGGCGCAGCCACGGCAGATCGCCGGCCTTGCGGACCGCCGCCAGCCGCTCGGCAAGGCGGTGTGCGAGCACGATCGGCAGCGGCATGAGCGACGGGGTTTCGTCCGTCGCGTACCCGAACATCATCCCCTGGTCGCCGGCCCCGCCCCGATCCACACCCATCGCGATGTCGCCCGACTGGCGGTCGATGGTCGTGAGGACGGCGCACGTCTGGGCGTCGAAGCCGAAGTTGGCGTCGGTGTAGCCGATGGACGTGATCGTCCCACGCACGATGTCGGGGATGTGGACGTAGGTGGAGGTCGTGATCTCGCCGGCCACGACGGCCATCCCCGTGGTCACGAGCGTTTCGCACGCCACGCGCGCCGTCGGATCCTTGGCCAGGATGGCGTCGAGGATCGCGTCGGAGATCTGGTCGGCGATCTTGTCGGGATGGCCTTCCGTGACCGACTCGGAAGTGAAGACGTGGCGATGTGCCGGCATAGGTTTTCCTTTAGGCTTTCAAGCTACCCGAGCGCCGTCCAGCGGGCAACCGTGCGTCGGGATCGAGCAGCGAGAGGTCCACCGCTTCGGCGAGTGAGAAGCGGAGGATGTCGAGTGCGAGCTCCGCGCTGCGCGCCGCGAGTGCGGCGTCGGCGGCGGCGCGTGCCCGCTCGGTGGTGACTTGACGGATGAGCCACTTGATGAGCGGCAGCGCCGGCGGCGCGACCGAGAGCGTGTCGTAGCCGAGACCGATGAGCAGGAACGCCGACAACGGCTCGGACGCCATCTCGCCGCACACGCTGGCGGGTTTCCCGGCGGCGCGTGCCGCCTCGGCCACGAGCTTCAAGAGCCGCAGCACGCTCGGGTCGTGCGGCGTGAACCGGTCGGCGAGGCGCGCGTTACCGCGGTCGACGACGAGCGTGTACTGCGTGAGGTCGTTGGTTCCGACGCTGAGGAAATCGCTGATCTCCGCGAGACGATCGGCCATCACCGCGGCCGCGGGTGTTTCGACCATCACCCCGACGGGGACGGAGGCGGCCGCCTCGACGCCGTTCTTGCGTAAGCCCTCCGCCTCTTCGGCCACGAACGCGCGCGTCCGCTCGACTTCGTCGAGGCGCGTGACGAGGGGGATCATGAGGTTGATCGGCGCGTGGGCGGCGGCGCGCAACACGGCGCGAATCTGCGTTCGGTACATCGCCGGCTCGTCGAGGCACACGCGGATCGCCCGCCATCCGAGGGCGGGGTTCGGCTCCGGCGTGGTGCGGAACGGCGCCGGGAACTTGTCTCCGCCGAGATCGTAGGTGCGCACGACCACGGGGTAGCCGGGGAAGGCGTCGGCCACGCGCCGGAAATACGTCACCTGCTCATCCTCGGATGGCAGCGTCGAGTGTCCCGTGAGGAGAAACTCGGTCCGCAGCAGTCCCACGCCCTCGGCGCCGTGCGCCTTGGCGGCCGCGATCTCCGCGGGGAGATCGACGTTGCCCCGCAGCGCGATGTGTGTGCCGTCGAGCGTATCGGACGGCTGGGTGACGGCTTCCTCGAGCCGCGCCGTCATCTCGCCGCGCCGCGTCTCGCTGCGCTGCGCCTCCGCGAGCTCGTCGGCGGTCGGGTCGAGGAGCACGGTGCCGCGGGTGCCGTCGAGAATCACCGTCTTGCCCGCCCGGATCCGTTCGACCGCCTGGCGCAGGCCGAAGATCGCCGGAATCCCGATCGAGTGCGCCAGAATCGCGGCGTGGGAGGTGCGGGTGCCCTCCTCACTGATCAGGCCCACCACGTGCTCGCGGTCGAGCTGCACCGTGAGCCCGGGCGACAACTCCTTCGCCACGACGATCGACGCCTGGGAGATCTCGTCCCACACGTCATCGGCCCCGCGGTGCATCAGATGCTGGATGACGCGGATCGCCACGCCCGTGACATCGGCCAAACGCTCCTTGAGGAGCGGGTTCCCCGCGTCGGTCCACAGATCCCGCACCTCGAGGGTCTTGAACTCGAACGCCTTCTCCGCCGTGAGGTGATTCTCGCGGATCAGCTCGGCGACGCCGCCGACGAACTCGCGGTCCTCGAGCATCAGGATCTGCGCGTCGAAGATGCGGGCGGCGTCGACGCCGGCGCGGTCCACGGCGCGCGCGCGCAGCTCCGTAAAGTGGCGGCGCACGTCCTTGATGGCCGCGCGCAGACGGCGAACCTCTTTCTCCACCTGCGAGCGCGGCACGACGCGGTGGGGCACCTCGGGCAGCGCCCAGCGCACCACCACCACGCGCCCCACCGCGATGCCCGGGGAAACCCCGATGCCCTTGAGCTGGCGCTCGGTCATGTGGCCTCTTCGTCGCCCGGCTTCAGGTGCATCTCGTAGAACCCGGCGGCGACGAGTTCCAACAGCGCGTTCATCGCGGCCTCGGCATCATCTCCGTCGGTTTTGATCGTGATCGACGCACCGCACTCTGCCGCCAACGTCATCATCCCGAGGATGCTCTTCCCGTTGACGGACACGTCGCCGTTGCGGACCTCGACCGCCGACTTGAAGCGGTTCGCGACCTTGACGAATTCCGCGCCCGGGCGGACGTGCATCCCGAGCGGGTTCACGATCTTCGCTGCGCGCTCGATCATTGCCATATCCACCCCACCGCCAGCGCGGCGGCGGCGAGCCCGAGCGCCAGCCGCAGCCCGGTCAGCCGCCCGGGCAGCCAGCGGAGCGCCAGGAATCCGATCACCGCGCCCGCGGCCAGCACGGCGCGCGCCCACGCCCCGAACGGCGTCGCGAGGTACTGCGCGGTGAGCGGCAGCGCGGCGCCGACGGCGCAAGCCATCGCCGGACCGGCGAGCGCCGTCCCCCGCTGCAACAGCGGGTGGTGCAGCGCCGAGGCGACGCGCACGCCGTGAGTCCAGCCCTGCCGCAGGGCCCACCAGCGCAGCGCCACGTGTCCGACGTTGTAGACGACGAAGAATGCCACCACCGCCGTCCAGCCCGCGCCCAGACTGATCGCGGCGAGGGTGAGGCCGGAGAGCAGCGGCAGCCAGCCGGCCCAGATGAGGCGGTCGCCGATGGAGCCGAGCGGGCCGCACAGCGCGGCCCGCAGCCGCTCGATCAGCTCGGCCGGCGCGCCGTCGTGCTCGGCGCGCGCCGCGGCGCCGACCGCCAACCCCGCGAGATACGGATGCGCGTTGAAGAAGTGCGCGCTCCGGGCCACCGCGGCGCGGTACGGACTCACGGTTCCGTCGGCAGGGAGCCCGCGCAGCAATGGCTCCTCGGCGACGCCGACGCCGAGACCGAGCATGCGCTCGTAGTTGTACGACGCCTGCACGGCGAAGAGCCGCAGCAGCGCCCGGCCGAACCGCGGTTTCACCGCAGCCATATCGCCACCACGACACCGCCGCCCAGCCCGGCGGCAAACCACGCGAGGTTCGGTCCGCGGCCGACCAGCCGCAGGGTGCCGGCCGCTCCCGCGGCCAGGGCCGCCGCCACGGCCGCGACGCCAAGCAGCGAGAAGATCGAGACCTCGCGCGGCGACGGCACGCCCGCGAGCAGGGGCCGACCGATCCAGGCCAATCCCAGACCCGCGGCGGTGACGAGCGCCGCCCGCACGCCGTCGCGAAGCAATGCGCCCACGTGCAGCCGCACCAGGACCCGCGGGTCGCCCGATTCGAGCGCGGCCGCGGCCGCGTTCACGATGCGCGAGTTCACGCGCCGTAACAGGTGGATCGTGACGCCGCCGACGAGCCCCGTCACGAGCCCCACCACGGCGCCGAGACCGAGCCCCAGCGTCCCCGCGGCGTGGGCGGTGGCGACGGCGGCAACGGTGGCGGGGCCGTACTCGGGATAGCGCACGGCGCCGACCGGGAGGATGTCGTACTGCAACAGCTCGAAGACCACGCCGAGCTTCAGTCCGGTATCGAGATCCCCGAGGATCGCGCCGGCCACGATGCCGGCGACCAGGGGCCGCGCAATCATCATCTGGGGCAGACTCACGAGGTCCACGCCGACGAGCGTGCCCCACCCGAGCAAGGCGATCCAGCTCTCGAGGCTCATGCGAACTCCGCGAGCGGGACCGGGCGCGCGGTGGGGACGTCTTGGGCGGTGACGTCGACGCCGGCGGCGGCCAGCTGGCGCAGCTTCGCCCGCTCCTCGTCGGTCAGGTAGACGAAGCGCAGCCGCTCGGTACGGCCGGCGCGGTGGTGGATGCCGCCCACGTTGAGCCGCTTGACCCGGTCGCTGCGCCCGGCGAGGGCGGCGGCCGTGTCGATGTCAGGAACGAGGAGGATACCGACACGCGCATCGGCCTCCCAAGCCGGCAACCGCTCGGCGGCCTCGTTCACGGAGGCGAAGACGATCTCGATGTGGGGCGGCACGCCCATCCGGTAGAGATCCTGTTCCCAGTCGCTGTTCCGGACCTCATCGTCGACGAGCACGATGAACGTGCAATCGAGGGGCTGGCCCCAGCCCACGACCACCTGGCCGTGGATGAGACGGTCGTCGATGCGGAAGAGCGCGATGCTCATGCCGCGGTGACGCGGATGGCTTTGGCGCCCGCATCCCCGGCGCGGCGCGCCGCCTCGGCGGGGCCAACGTCGCGATGGAAGACGAAATCCAGCAGCATCGCGAGGTTCACGCCGGTCACGACGGCGATGTCGGCGTGCTGCTTGGCGTAACGAATGGAATTCGTGAGGCACGAGCCGCCGGGCAGGTCGACGAACAACACCGCCGGTCGCTCGCCGACGGCCTGGCGCAGCCGCTCGCCCAGCGCGTCGTTGTCGCACCCTTCGTTGCTGATCGGCACCAGCGCACCATCGATGCCGGTGATCAGGGTGACGGCGGAGACGAGCGCCTGAGCCACGCCCGAGTGGGACACGATCACGCCGCGCAGCGGCTCACTCATAGTCTTCCTCGAGGTATTCCTGCAGCTCCCGCTTCTCGCGCATGCGGCGGATCAATCGGTCGTTGAACGCATGCGCCGAATCCACACCGCTGTAGCGCAGCAAGTGGTTCATCGCGACGACTTCGCAGATAACGGTGAGATTCTTCCCGGGGTTCAGAGGGACCGTGACGAGTGGCAGCTTGACGTCGAGCAGGTCGGTCTCCTGGAGATCGAGCCCGGTGCGGTCGTACTCGCGCGCGGTGTCCCAATCCTCGAGCTGCACGACGACCTCGATGCGCTTCTGCTGGCGCACGGAGCGGACGCCGAACAGCGCGTTGATGTCGATCAGCCCCACCCCGCGGATCTCCATGTAGTGGCGCGAGATCTCGTGGCCACGGCCGATGAGGACGTCCATGCCGCGCTTCGTGACGTGCACGACGTCGTCGGCGACGAGGCGGTGGCCCCGCTCCACCAGGTCGAGCACGCACTCGCTTTTGCCGATGCCCGACCGGCCGCGGAACAGCAGCCCCACGCCGAAGACGTCGGCCAATGAGCCGTGCACCGTCGTGGTGGGGGCGAAGGCGTCGTCGAGGAAAGGCTTCAAGCGCCGGTAGAACTCGGCGGTCTTGAGTCGCGTGCGGATAACGGCGATACCCTTCGCCGCCGCCAGCGTCACCAGCTCCTCGGGGGGCTGCTGGGCCTTCGTGACGAAGATGCACGGCAGGTCGTAGGCGAGGAACGCTTCGATCGAGGTGCGGCGGGCCTTCGCGTCGAGCGACGCGAGGTAGGTGATCTCCGTCTCCCCAAGGACGTGCAGGCGGTCGGCGGCGCCAGCGAAGCGCGCCGTGTATCCCGCCAGCACCAGGCCGGGGCTCGACGCCTCCGGCGAGGGGATGGCCCGATCCAGCCCGGCCTCGCCCGTGAGCGCCTCGAGCTGCAGGGGGTCGCCCCGTTTGGTGAGGAGGTCGCGCACCTTGAGGGCGGTCACCGGGTCGGCACCGCGCGCTTGTCGAGCTGGCGTCGCACGCGTTGAGCCGCGCGGTCGAGCGCGGTGCGATGGTCGTCGGCCAGCGCCTTGCCGACGTGGACCTTGCCGCGCGCGGTGTGCAACCGCACTTCGACCGCCGCCTCACCGTGGTCGTCGGCGAAGATCACCTGCGCGTCATGCGGCCGCGCGGCGACCTTGCCGAGCCGCTCGAGCAGCGTGCGCGCCCGGGCGCGCAGCTCGTCGGGAATCTCACAGTGACGGGCGGTGATCGTGATCCGCATGGTCAGGCTCCTCGCTGAGCGATGACGCGCTGTAGCTGGGCTTCGGTAGCGCGCGCCGCCGCCTCCCACGACAATCCCTCGGCGAAGGCGCGGGCGGCGCGGCCGAGACGCGCTACGAGCCCCGGATCGGCGGCCAACGCGAGCATCCGCTCCGCCAGCGCGTCGGCGTCGCCGTGAGGCACGAGGTAGCCGGTCACGCCGTGGCGGACCGATTCGCGCAGGCCCGGGCTATCCGACGCGAGCGCCGCAGTGCCGCACGCGGCCGCCTCGACGTTGGAGATGCCCCACCCTTCCTTGGGGCTGGGGAACACCACCGCCCATGCCCGCCGCAGCAGCCGGCGCTTCTCATCCTCAGGCACGAACCCGAGAAAGCGGACGGCATCACCGAGACCGATGGCGCGAGCCATGCGCTCGAGCCGCGCCCGGTCGTCGCCCTGCCCGGCGATCTCGAGGGTCACGTCGGGACGCGTGCGCCGTACCGTCCACAACGCCCGCAGCGCGATGTCCACTCCTTTATAACGCTTGAGACGCCCAACGTACAAGAACGTCGGCCGCTCGGCCCGCGGCGTCGCGTCATCGGGGCGATACCACGCGGCGTCCACGCCCGGATAGATGACCTCGATCCGCTCCGCCGGCACGCCCCGCTGAACCAGGTCGTCCCGCGTACTCTCGGAGATCGCGTGAAAGGCGGCTCGCCCGTACACGCGGGGGAGCGGCTGCTCGGCGGCCCACACCACCGCCGCCACCGGCCAGCTCGCCTCCGCGAACGCCGTCGTCCCGAAAAGGTGTGGTACGATCGCCATGAACGGGAGGCGAGTCAGCGTCGGGAGAAAAAGGGGGAGCTTGTTGACGTCCTCGACCACGACGTCGGGGGCCCGCTCCGCCAGCGCGCGCCGCACGGCGCCCCGGGCCAGGAGGGCGAAGCTGTGCCGGCCGCCGACGCGGCGTACCCGGATGCCGTCCAGCTCGGCGCCCGGCGCGGCGCCCGGCCAACCGCTCGCGATCAGGTCGACATGGTGCCCCCAGCCCGCCAGGCGGCCGAACAGCTCGTGCAGGTGGATCTCCGCGCCCCCGGCGTGCGGGTTGTCGCGATCGTTCCAGTTGACGAGCAAGATCCTCACAAGGCGCCCGACTCGCGCGCCACCGCGTCGAGGACGCCGTTGACGAACGCGGGCGCCTTGGCGCCCGCGAACCAATGCGCCAGCTTCACCGCCTCGTCGATCACGACCCGCGCGGGCGTCACGCCCTCGGCGATCTCGGCGAGCGCGAGTCGCAGGATGTTGCGCTCCACGACGCCGACGCGCTCGAACCGCCAATGCTCGGCGGCGTCGGCCACGCGGCGGTCGAACTCGAGCTGCCCCGCCACCGCCTGGGCGGCGAGCTCGGCGCCGCGATCGTACGCTTCGGGGGGGCGACCGTACATCACGGCGACGCGAGCGATCACCGTCTCGATCGACGGCTCGCCGGAGAGTTCCCACGCGTAGAGCAGCTGAAGGGCGCGGGCCCGCGCCCTAGTCTCGGGACGCTGCACGAGCCAACTGCGCGAGGACGTCGGCGGTCTGCAGCGCCGCCTCGGCGGCTTCGAAGCCCTTGTTGCCCTTGTTTCCGGAGGCCTTGCCCCCACCCGCCCGCGCCAATGCCTGTTCCAGCGTCTCCGTCGTGAGGACGCCGAAGCCCACCGCGATGCGGTGCGCCAACGCCACGTTCCCCAGCCCGCGCGCCGCCTCGCCAGCGACGTATTCGAAGTGCGCCGTCTCGCCGCGGATCACGCAGCCCAGCGCGACGATCGCGTCGTAGCGCCCGCCCGCGGCGGCCGCCTCAGCCGCCACCGGCAACTCGAACGCCCCGGGCACCCACACGACATCGACGTGGGAGTCGGGAAGCCCATGACGGCGCAGCGCGTCGCGCGCCCCCTCGAGCAGCAGGTTGGTGACGGTTTCATTGAAGCGGCTGACGACGACCGCGACGCGGCGCCGAGACGAGGGCGCGGCCACCGTCAGTGGGTGAGGAAGTGGCCGAGTTTATCCCGCTTCACGTCGAGATAGGCCCGATTCTCGTCGGAGGGCGCCGGGACGATGGGGAGGCGCTCGACGATGTCGAGCCCGTAGCCCTCCAGCCCGATCAGCTTCATCGGGTTGTTGGTCAGCACGCGAATCGCCGACAGCCCGAGGTCGAGGAGAATCTGCGCGCCGATTCCGTAGTTCCGGAGGTCGGGTTTGAAACCCAACTTCTCATTCGCCTCGACCGTGTCGTGCCCCGCATCCTGCAGCTCGTACGCCCTGAGCTTGTTGAGGAGGCCGATCCCCCGCCCTTCCTGGTCGAGGTACACGATCGCGCCGCGTCCCTCCGTCGCAATCATCCGCATCGCGCTCTGCAGCTGCCAGCCGCAGTCGCAGCGCCCGGAGCCGAAGACGTCGCCGGTGAGACACTTGGAGTGCATCCGCACCAGCACGTCGCGCTTCCCCGCCACGTCGCCGAACACGAGGGCGACGTGCTCCGCCGCATCGACGTCGTTCCGGTACCCGATGATGCGGAATTCGCCGAACGGCGTGGGCAGGCGGGCCTCCGCGACGCGGTGCACGAGGCGCTCGTGCGCCAGGCGGTACGAGACGAGCTGCGCCACCGTGACGAACGTGAGCCCGTGCCGCTCGGCGACGCGTTCGAGGTCGGTGCGCCGCGCCATCGAGCCGTCGGGATTGAGGATCTCACAGATCACGCCCGCGGGATACAGGCCCGCGAGCCGGGCGAGATCGACGCTCGCTTCCGTCTGGCCGACGCGCTGCAGCACGCCGCCGGGTCGGGCACGCAGCGGGAAGACGTGGCCGGGCCGGCGCAGGTCCGCCGGGACGGTCGCGGGGTCGAGCGCGACGCGGATCGTCGCCGCCCGGTCGGCCGCCGAGATCCCGGTCGTCACGCCGAACCGCGCCGCCGCGTCGATGCTGATGGTGAACGCGGTTTCGTGCGACTCGGAGTTGTCCTCGGTCATCTGCGGCAGACCGAGCGCCTGGCAGCGCGCCAGCATCAGCGGCAGGCAGATGAGACCGCGTCCGTGCGTCGCCATGAAATTGATCATCTCGGGGGTGACCTTCTCGGCCGCGCCGACCAGGTCCCCCTCGTTCTCGCGCCGCTCGTCATCGGCGACGATGACGAGCTTCCCGGCGCGGATATCCGCGATCGCCTGCTCTACGTTTCCGAACGGCATAGCTGCCTCACATACTTGCCAAGAACGTCCGCTTCGACATGAACACGATCGCCCGCTGCGAGCTGCCCCAGGGTGGTGTGCGTGCGCGTGAACGGAACCAGCGACACCTGCATCACGCCGCGCCGCGGCAAGGCGTTCACCGTCAGACTCACGCCATCGACGGTGATCGACCCGTGCAGCACCGTCGTTTCCACGACGTCGCCCGGCATGCGAATGTCGACCAGCAACGCGTCCCCGTTCGCTGCTACGCGTTCCACGGTTCCGAGGCCGTCGACGTGCCCTTGGACAAAATGCCCACCCAGTCTATCGCTGACCCTGAGCGCACGCTCCAGATTCACGCGCCGGCCCTTCCGCCATTCTCCGATCAGCGTGCGTCCCAGGGTGGTCTCGACGGCGTGTACGGTGAACCCACCCTTGACGACCCGTTCTATGGTGAGGCAAGCGCCGTTCACCGCGACGCTCTCGCCCCGCTTCAACGCCTTGTAGGACGCCTTGATACGCAGCTCCACGCCGCTGTTCACGGCGACGGCATCCACACGTCCCATGGCATCTACGATTCCGGTAAACATAGCCGCCGATCCAAGACCAATAATGTATCAGGGCCCAAGGCGCGGCGCTCCACGGGGATCCAGCGCGGCGCCTCGGCCAGCGGAAAGTCGGGCACGCCCGGAAACGCCGGGACGGCGCCCTCGCCGAGCCAGACGGGGCTCTGGACCCAGTAGAGTCGATCCACGAGGCCCTCGGCGAGCAGCTTGGCGCCGAGCGCCCCGCCCCCCTCACATAACAACGACTGGATCCCGGCGAGCCGCAGCTGCGCGAGGCCTTGCGCGAGCGTGTCGGGCCGGAAGACCCGCACGCCGTTCGCCTCCAGCACCGACACGTTGGCGGCGGGCGCTTCGTGCGACGCCACGACCCACGTCGGCACCTCCCGCGCCGTCTGTACCAGCGTCACGCCCGAGTTGAGCATCGCGCGGCGGTCGAAGATGACGCGCACGGGCGGCTGCCGGGGCGTGATGGCGCCGCGCACCGTGAGCTGCGGGTTGTCCTTGAGCGCCGTCGTGCCGCCGACGCCGATGGCGTGGAACCCGGCCCGCAGCCAGTGCACGTAGTCGCGCGCCTCGGATCCCGAGAGCCACTGCGAGCGGCCGCGCGCGTCAGCGATGCGTCCGTCGATGGAGGTGGCGAGCTTCAGCGCCACGAAGGGCTGTTCGGTCTGGAGGCGGGTCGCGAGGAAGGGCGCGTTGACGGCGGCGGCTTCCTCTGCCAGGAGTCCGACGCTGGTCTCGATGCCGACGCTCTTCAATACTTCGATGCCGCCGCGCGCGTCGGGATCGGGGTCACGCACGGCGGCGACGACGCGGCGGATTCCCGCTGCGCGAATCGCCGCCGTGCATGGCGGAGTCTTCCCGGTGTGCGCGCAAGGCTCGAGGGTCACCACCAGCGTCGCCCCGCGCGCCTGCTCACCCGCGGCGCGGAGCGCATTCACTTCGGCGTGGGGTCCGCCGAACTCGGCGTGGAATCCCTCGGCGACGCTGGCGCCGCCCTGGAGGATGACGGCGCCGACGAGGGGATTGGGGGCGACGCGTCCCCAACCCCGCCAGGCGATGTCCAACGCGCGGCGCATCGCGCCGCGCTCGGACGCTTGTTCAGAAGTTGATGCGAAGACCCGCGCCCCAGAAGACATGCCCCGCCTTCGGATCGAAATCCGAGAACGTGGTGGCGAAACTCTGGTCCGTCCCGGTCTGGTACCCGAGCTCCGCGACGAACTTCACGAGACCCATCGTCAAACCCGCGTTGGCAAACAAGACCTCGCGCGTGTTGGCCAGATCGAGCGTCACGGTGTGCGTGGTGAGCCCGTCGAAATAATGAATAGTGGCGGCCGAAGTATAGTGGTCGATGCCGAGACCCGCCGCGACGTCCGCGAACAGCACCCGCATTCCGGCCACGGCGCGCCAGTTGGTCGCATCGAAGTCGGTGGAGAAGTCGGCCGGGTCCCCACCCGCGACGTCGCCGAACTGGACGCGCGGCACGTGGCGCTTCATGACGCTCACCGACACGCTGGGAATCGGAAACGACCCCTTCAGGAGACCGATCCGCGCGCCGTAGCCGAGGCCCAACGCGACGTCGCCGACCTTCGGGGCGCCCGGGTCCACCGACATGCCCCGCACCCGGCTGGCCGGCAGCAGCACGGCACTGGCGAGGCCGTCGATCGACAACAGCCCACCGCCCTGACCACCGTACAGTCCGACCGCGGCGTCGATCACCGGAGCCGGAAGGTAGCCGTTGAAGCTCGAGGGCACGGGGTTCCGCGCCGCGCTGTCGGGATTCGGGAGCGACGCCTTGATGGCGTTGACGCGCAGCGTGGCGGATACGTGGCCGAACCCGCCGAGGGTGCCGGCGGTCCCGAGGACCGGATTGCCGCCGCTCACGATCATGCCCGCGAGCGGATGGAATGCCTTGGTCGCATCGACCATCGTGTTGCAAGCCGCCTGCGCCTGGGGGTTGGCGTTCTGGCACTGCGGCTCCTGCGCCGCCAGCGGAAGCGCGAACGCCGTCAGCAGGACGAGTGATGGCATGTATGACTGCATGGTTCCCTCCTCGTAGTCGCGGCTGACCCCGGGGCGCCCTGAAGGACTTCCTTCGGTCGCCGCCCAGAGGTTAGCCGACCTCTAGCGCTCCGAAAACCGCACGCCGGTTTTCCCCGCGTGCACTTCACCAATCAACCAGGCCGGGATCTTGGCACGGTCCGCGGCCTGCACCACGGCGTCGACGTCGTCTCGCGCCACGACCGCGATCATACCGACGCCCAAATTGAACACGCGCCGCATCTCGTCGACGGAGACCTTCCCCGCACGCGTCAGCACCCGGAACACCGGCGGCCACGGCCAGCCGCCGGCGTCGACGACCGCCTGGCATCCCTCGGGCAGGACCCGTACCAGGTTGCCCGCGATCCCGCCCCCGGTCACGTGGGCGAGGGCGTGCACGCGCTTGAGGACGGGCGTGACGACCTCGGCATAGCTGCGATGCACCGCCAGCAGCACGTCCGCCACCGACCGATTGGTCTCCGGGAATCGATCGCGGACGTTGAGCTTCAACTCGTCGAACACGATGCGCCGTGCCAGCGTATACCCATTGGTGTGGAGTCCGTTCGATGCATAGCCGATCAGCACGTCGCCCGGGCGCACCCGGTCGCCGTGCAGGGCCTCGTCTTCCTCCACGACCCCCACGATCGTCCCCGCCAGATCGTAGTGCCCCGGCTCGTATAAATCGGGCAGCTGCGCGGTCTCGCCGCCGGCGAGCGTCATCTCGTGGGCGCGGCATCCGCGCGCGATCCCCGTGACGATCCCGGCCGCGATGTCCGGTACGAGACTGCCGGTCGCGATGTAATCGAGGAAGGCGATCGGCCGGGCGCCGTGCACGAGGATGTCGTTCACCGAGTGATTGACGAGGTCCTCTCCCACCGTGTCGTGCAGGCCCGCCGCCGCGGCCACGAGCACCTTGGTGCCGACGCCGTCGGTGGACATGACCAGCACCGGCCTGCGATATCCTTCGGGCACCCGGACCATGCCGCCGAAGGCACCGATGTGACCGACCGCGAGCGGCGTCCGCGTCGCGCGGACGAGATCCGCGATGCGGCGCTTCGCATCTTCGGCGGCCGCGAGCCGCACGCCGGCGGCGGCGTAGCGTTCGGTCACACGTGTTCCCGATCGAGATCGAAGTGTACGAGATCGCGGAATGCACGCACCCGAGCATCCACCTCGCCGAGCGTCACACCCTCGAACCGCTGGACGCCGAACGCCTCGACCGCGAACGAACCCATGGCCGAGCCGTAGACCATCGCGCGCCGCAGATTGTCGAACGAGACGTCGCCGCTACGGGCCACGTGCGCCATGAATCCCCCGGCGAACGCGTCCCCCGCTCCCGTCGGATCGAAGACCTCCTGCAGGGGGTACGCCGGCGCCTTGAAGATCGTCGTTGAGTCCACGAGGAGCGCGCCGTGCTCGCCCTGCTTGATCACGGCCATCTTGGGCCCGTGACTCAGGATCCACTGGGCCGCGCGATAGATGTTCCAATCGCCCGACAGCTCGCGCGCCTCGGAATCGTTGACCATCAGGATATCGATGTGGCGCAGCAGCTCGAGCAGCACGTCGCGCTTCGAGTGGATCCAATAGTTCATCGTGTCGCAGGCCACGAGCTTCGGCGTCTTGACCTGGTCGAGCACGCTGAGCTGCAGCTCCGGATCGATGTTGCCGAGGAACACGAAGCGGGCGGCGCGGAACTTCTCCGGGATGCGGGGGCGGAACTCGGCGAACACGCCGAGCCGGGTTTCGAGCGTCTCACGGCCCGCGAGGTCGTAGGAGTACCGCGCTTTCCAGCGGAACGATTCCCCCGCCTGGCGCTCGACGCCGGCAAGATCCACGCCGCGCCCGGCGAGCGCCGTGAGGTGCGCCTCCGGGAAATCGCTGCCCACGACGCCGACGACCTGCACGGGATGCAGCACGGCGCCGGCCATCGAGAAGTAGACGGCGGCGCCACCCAAGGTGTCGGCGGTCTCGCCAAAGGGCGTGATGACCGAGTCGAGCGCGATCGAACCGACGACGAGCAGACCCACGCTACATCCGTTCCGGGGCGTTGATCCCCAACAGGGTGAGGCCATTCGCCAGGACCTGGCGCACCGCGCGCGCCAGGACGAGCCGCGCCGCTTCTTCGGGTTCCCCCAGTACGCGGTACTTGTGATACCACCCGTGCGCGATCCGGGCCAGCCCCTCGAGGTACCCGGTGACGCGGTGGGGCTCGAGGGCGGCGGCGGCGCCCTCGACGATGGCCGGGAACTCGGCGAGGTCCTTGATCAGCTCGAGCTCCTCGGGCTCGTCCAGCACCGCCAAGTCGACACCCCGCGGCGTGACGGACTCGGGCGAGCGCGCGGCGACGCGGAAGATGCCGCTCATGCGTGCGTGCGCCATCTGCACGTAGAAGACCGGATTCTCTTCTGTCTGACTCTTGGCGAGATCGATGTCGAACACAAAATGCGAGTCGCTGCGCCGCATCAAGAAGAAGTAGCGTACCGCGTCGCGTCCCACTTCCTCGACGAGGTCCCGGACCGTCATGTAGCTCCCGGCGCGCTTCGAGATCTTCACTTCCTCGCCGCCCTTCATCACCGTCACCATCTGGTGCAGCACGTATTCGGGATAGCCTGCGGGAATCCCCATCTCGAGCGCCTGAAGCCCGATGCGCACGCGCCGCACGGTGCCGTGATGATCGGCGCCCTGCACGTTGATGGCGCGCGTGAAGCCGCGCTCCCACTTGGTCACATGGTACGCCACGTCCGGCACGAAATAGGTGTAGTCCCCGCCTTTCTCGGCGCTCTTCTTCATCACGCGGTCTTTGTCGTCGCCGAAGTCGGTGGTCTTCAGCCAGCGCGCGCCGTCCTTCTCGTACGTGTGGCCCGCGGCCGCGAGGCGGCGCTCGGTTTCCTCGACCTTGCCCGCCTCGTAGAGCGACGACTCGAGGAAGTACACGTCGAACTTCACGCCGAACGCCTGCAGGTCCTGGTCCTGCTCCGTGCGCAACTCGCGCACTGCGAAGCGCCGCACGGCATCGAGGTCGGTTCCCTCGGGATCGTTGGGATGCTGCTCCACGTACCGTTGGGCAACCTCGCGAATGTACTCGCCGTGATAGCCCCCTTCGGGGATCTCCTCGGCGTGGCCGCGCAGCTGCCGGATGCGGGCCTGCACGCTGCGGGCGAGATTCATGATCTGCGTGCCGGCGTCGTTGTAGTAGAACTCGCGCGTCACCCGCCACCCCGTCCACTCGAGCAGCGACGCGATCGCGTCGCCGAGCGCCGCTTGGCGGCCATGGCCGACATGCAGGGGCCCCGTGGGATTAGCGGAGACGAACTCGACGTTGGCGGGACGGCCCGCACCCATGTCGCTGCGGCCATAGGCGGGGCCGGCGCTGATGATCGTCGCGATGACCGCGACGACCTGCTCCTCGGCAAGGAAGAAATTGATGAAGCCGGGGCCCGCAATCTCGACTTTGCGGAGGAAACCCTTGGGCAAGGCGAGGGCGTCCACGAGCCGCTGGGCCACGTCGCGCGGTTTGGCTTTGAGGGTCTTGGCGAGCGCGAGGGCCAAATTGGTCGCGACATCGCCGTGGGCCGGATCCTTGGGGCGCTCGATGAGCACATCGGCGACGGGCGCGCCGAGCTTCGCCGCCGCCTCAGCCAGCGCCGCACGGAGCGTGTCGTGTGCCTTCACTTGTCGGAGCTTGAGTCCTTCTTGGGCTTCGGCTTAGACTCCGCGGGCTTCTCGACCTTCTCAGTTTTCTCGGGCTTTTCGGACTTCTCACCCGCTCGTTTGTAGTCCGTGATGTAGAATCCGGAGCCCTTGAAGACGAGGCCCGCACCGCCCGAGATGAGCCGTTCGGCCATCTTGCCGCACTTAGGGCACTTCAGGCGGCGCGTGTTTGTGATCGTCGGATAGAACTTCTCGAACACGTGGCCCTTGGGGCATTTGAACTCGTAGGTCGGCATCGCACAACAACTTAGCGGCGCACCCGAGCGCGGTCAATCGGCCTTCGTCTTGCGCACGTATTGCAGCGCTCCCGACGGGCAGCGCTCGACCTGCTGCGCCACGACGTCGGCGTCCCGCAGCTCGGGCCGAATCCACCGCTTGCGCTTGATGTCGAAAACGTCGGGGAGACCGAGCACACAGACCCCGGAATGGATGCACACGTCGGGATCGAACGTGACAATGATCTCTGGAGCTTCGTAGGTCTGGCGTCGTTTGGGCACAGGTCCTCCTCTACAAGATCCACGTCTGAGGGTGAGTCCTCAGCTAGCGACGATCCACTCCCCACGGCGGTGGTGGACCCCCGACGGGAGCATCGCTCGAGCCGCGTGTGACCACCGCCAAGGCTTTGCCGAGGCCGAACGCGAGCAGCTCGTAGACGCCGAGGACGCCGGCCACCATGATCACGCCGGAGATGAGGGCGACGGCCATCGGCATCTCGGACGACTCGAGCTTCGCCTTGTGGCGATCGAAGTCGGCGACGTACTCCTTCATGGTGAGCGCCTTCCCCCGCTCCGCATCGCTCTTGGTGCTGGTGCCGATCGCGTACCCGAGCAGCGCCCCGAGCAGCACGGCGACGATGACCCGCGCCCCGACGATGTGTTCTCGCGACATGAGCCCTCCTAATTGGCCTTGAGCACGTCGGCCACGAAGGCCAGCGTCTTGGTCTCGACCCACGACGCCGATACGGCGTCCACGCCGATCGTCCCGGTGCGGTCGCCGTGCCCGGTCACGACTCGGCCCTGCCCTGGGGCCGACTTGATCTCGCGCTGCACCACGATGCCGCGCTTCGGGTCGTACTTGAACATCAGGGCCGACGCGAGGCCGTCGCGCGGCGTGAACGAAAGCGCGACGCTCGGATAGGCATCTGCCCGGTCGGTGTGCTCCCGCGTCGAGGCCTCATGACCCGCGGTCTTGAGCTCGGCCATGAACGCGTCCAACACGGGACGCACGACCTTGCGGAGGGCCTCGGCCCCGGCCTGCCGCTTGCGATCGCTCCCGCCGCCGGTCCGAGGACCGGGCGCGCTGCTCTCCTTGTGCTCGGCATAGGCTTTGAGGAGGGACCGCAGTCGCGTGAAGATCTCGTCGCTCATGGCTTCGCTCCGTACACGCCCCACACGCCCCGCAACACGTCGCTGGTTTCGCCCAGCGTCGCCCGCGCCCGCACCGCCCCGAGGATCGGCTCCATCAGCGCGGCGCCGGGATCCCGCGCGGCCGTCTCGAGGGCGCCCAGCGCGCGCGTCACCTCGCCCCCGTCGCGTTTAGCGCGCGCGGCGGCGACGCGCCGCCGCTGTCCGGCGGCCAGGTTCGCGTAGTCGGGCGCGGGTAGCGATGGCGCCGCCTCGTCGCTGGCGTACTGGTTCACGCCCACCACCACCTGGCGCCCGGCTTCGACATCACGCTGCTGGGCGTAGGCGCTCGCGGCGATCCGTTCCTGGAGCATACCGCGCTCGATCGCGCGCACCGCGCCACCGAGACGCTCGATTTCTTCGACTTGTGCGCGCGCCTCCCGCTCCAGCGCGTCCGTCAGGGCCTCGAGGTACCAGCTCCCCGCCAGGGGGTCCACGACGTCGGGGACGCCGGTTTCGTGCGCCAGGAGCTGCTGGGTGCGGAGCGCGAGCGTGGCGCTCTGCGCGGTGGGCAGCGCGAGCGCCTCATCGTAGGAATTGGTGTGCAGCGATTGCGTCCCGCCCAGCACCGCCGCCATCGCCTGGATCGCGACGCGCACGACGTTATTGAGCGGTTGCTGCGCGGTGAGCGTCGCGCCGCCGGTCTGGGTGTGGAAGCGCAGCCGCGACGCCGCCTCCGTCGCCCGGAACTTCTCCCGCATGAGGCGCGCCCACAGCCGCCGGGCCGCTCGGAACTTCGCCGCCTCTTCAAACAGATCGGTGTAGCCCGCGAAGAAGAACGACAAGCGTGGCGCGAACGCGTTGACGTCCAGCCCCGCGGCCACGGCCCGCCGCACGTACTCGAGCCCATTGGCGAAGGTGAACGCCACCTCCTGGGCCGCCGTCGCGCCCGCCTCGCGCATGTGGTAACCAGAAATCGAGATGGGGTTGAAGCTCATCCCCTCGGCGTTCGTCCAGCGAAAGACGTCGGCCACGAGCCGGAGCGACGGCTCCGGCGGATAGATGTACGTCCCGCGCGCGATGTACTCCTTCAGGATGTCGTTCTGGATCGTGCCCTGCAGCTTGGCGCGCGCGACGCCCTGCTCTTCCCCCACCACCACGTACATCGCGAGCAGGATCGCGGCGGTGGCGTTGATCGTCATCGACGTGGAGACCCGATCGAGGGGAATCTCGTGGAACAGCCGCTCGAGATCGTCCACGGTATCGATCGCCACGCCCGCGCGCCCGACCTCGCCCTCGGCCATCGCATGATCCGAGTCGTAGCCCATCTGCGTGGGAAGGTCGAACGCGACCGAGAGACCCGTCTGGCCCGCCCCGAGCAAGTGGCGGAACCGCGCATTGGTCTCCTCGGCGGTCCCGAAGCCCGCGTACTGCCGCATCGTCCACATCTTGCCGCGGTACATCGTGGGATGGACACCGCGGGTGAACGGAAACGCGCCGGCCGCCCCGAGGTCACGCGCGGGATCGCCGGGCCAGTCCTCGGGCCCATACACCGGCTTGCGGTCGCTCATTTCACCCCTGCGGGGGCTCCGATGAGCTCGGTCGCGAAGTCCACGTCCGTCTTGCTGCCGATGACGAGCGGCGTGCGCTGATGCAGCGTCGCCGGCGCCACGTCGAGGATCGGCTGCCGGCCGTCGGTGGCGAGACCACCGGCCTGCTCGACGACGAAGGCGAGGGGCGCGGCCTCGTACAGCAGCCGCAGCTTGCCCTGGGGGGAGCGGGTGTCGGCGGGATACAGGAAGATACCCCCCGACATCAGGTTCCGATGGAAGTCCGCGACGAGCGAGCCGATGTAGCGCGCGTTCTTGGCCCGCACGCGGCTGGCCCCGTCGCCGTTCTTGAACGCGGCCACGGCGCGCTGCACCCCCGGCGTCCACTGGTCCCAGTGGCTCTCGTTCACGCTGTAGTACGTCCCCACCTCGGGCGTGCGGATGTGCGGGTGCGAGAGGAGGAACTCGCCGATCGTCGGATCGAGCGTAAAGCCATGCACCCCCGATCCGGTGGTGTACACCAGCATCGTGCTCGAGCCGTACAGGATGTAGCCCGCCGCGATCTGCTTGCGGCCGCGCTGCAAGCAATCGGCGAGCGCGGCCCCGTTTTTCTTGGCGGTGACGCGGCGATGGATCGAGAAGATCGTCCCGATCGACACGTTCACGTCGATGTTGGCCGACCCGTCGAGCGGATCGTACAGCAGCACGTACTTTCCGGCGGGCTTATCCGGTGGGACGGGAATCGGCTCCTCGTCCTCCTCCGACGCCATGATGCAGATGCGGCCGGTGTGTTGCACGCTGTGCCGCACCGTCTCGTTGGCGAAGACGTCGAGTTTCTGCTGAAGCTCGCCTTGGACGTTGATCGTGTTCATCGCGCCGAGGATGTCGCTCAGTCCGGCGCGGCGCACCTGGCGCGAGATGATTTTGGCGGCGAGGCAGATGTCGTAGAGCAGATTCGACAGCTCCCCCGTCGCCTCCGGGTGGAGCCGCTCCTGCTCCATGATGAACCGCTCGATCGTGATGACTTCAGTGGATCCGAACAAATCGTCCATCGCTTTCGAGTGTGATCGTGCCCTCGCGGTCGGTGCGGTGGACCTGCACGCCGTGCGCCACCAATCGCGCCACGACCTCCGGCGCCGGATGCCCGTACGTGTTGCGCGCGCCGACGCTGATCACGGCGATCTCCGGTTTCGCCTCACTGAGCCAGGCGTCCGAGGTCGCCGAGCGCGAGCCGTGGTGTCCGACCTTCAGCACATCCACGTCGCCCACCCGCCCCGCGAGCCGGGACTCGACGGGCAAGCCCGCGTCGCCATCCAACAAGAGCCGCACCTGTCCGTACTCGACCAGCAGCACGACGGACTCTTCGTTCGGGTCCGTCGTCTCGGCGGCCCAGGCGCTGTCCGGGCTCAGGACCGAAAAGTGCACGCCGTCCAAGTCCAGACGATCGCCCGTGCGCGCCGCCCGCCAGCGCGCACCCGACGCTTCACTCGCCGCCAGGAACTCGAGGTACGGCGCTTCGCCCAGTGGTTCTCCCGGCTCCAGCACGAGGTCCACCGGCAGCGCGGCGAGGACCGCGGGCAAACCGCCGACGTGGTCGGCGTGCGCGTGCGTGGCCACGACCGCCGCGAGGCGCAGGGCCCCCGCCCGGCGGAGGAACGGGAGCACCACCCGTCGCCCCGCGTCGCGTCCCTCGCTGCGGGGCCCACCGTCCACCAACACCCAGCGGCCCCCGGGCGTACGCAGCGCGACCGCGTCACCCTGGCCGACGTCCAGGAAATGTACGGTCAAACAACGACAATCAGAAAGGCGGGAAAAGGCGGAGAATAGCGCGGTACATGAGAGTCCAGCGCCGATGAAGGCGACGCGCGCCGCGATGAGCCACGGGCGGCGCGGCGTGTGCCACAGCCACCACGCGACGACCAGCACGCCCAGCCAGAGCGCGGCCGCCGGCCAACCGGCGGTCATGACCGCGTGGCCGCCCGGGAGGGCGGCGCCCCCCGCCGCGACGAGGTCGAGCAAGGCGAGACACAACCCCGCACCCGCCGCCAGCAGTCCCGACGACGACAGTAGCGCGACGATCACGCCCGGGACCGCGACGGCGCCGAGCGGAATCGCGATGAGGTTGGCGAGGACGCCGACCGGCGCGACCGTGCCAAAGGTGTACGCGCAGATCGGCGCGGTCACGAGCGTCGCCGCCAGCGCCGGGGCGACGAGGCGGACCACCCGCGGGCTTCGCTCGGTGGCGCGCGCCGCCCAGATCACCGCCGCGACGGCGCTGACCGACAGCCAGGCGCCGACGGAGCGTACCGCCCAGGGATCGAGGCCCAGCACGACGAGCGCGGCGACGGCGATGAACCCGCGCGGCGCGACGACGCGCTGGCGCAGCCGGGCCACGCCGTTCAAGGCGAGCATCACCGCGGCCCGGGTGGCGGGCGCCGGCATGCCGAGGAGCCAGCAGTAGGCGGCGATCAGTAGGGTGGCCGCGCCGAAGCGGGCGCGCGGGCCGAGGCCGAGCGTCCGAAGCACGAGGCCGAGCCAGGCGGCGATGAACCCGACGTGCAGGCCCGAGATCGACAGGATATGCGCGAGCCCGGAGCGGGCGTAGCGCTCGCGCACCTCGGGATCGAGGTCGGCGGTGCGGGCGATCACCAGAGCATCGACGAGCGGCGCGCGGCTCCCGAAGAGGCGCGCGCTGCGCGCCGCGATGCGGTCGCGCAGCGCGCCCCGACCTCGCGGGGTTCCGTCGAGCAAGCGCGTGCGCCGCGCCACGAGAATGCCCCGATCGGCGTCGTCCCCGAGCCAGCGCCCCGCGACGAGCCAGGTGGTCCCGCCGCGCGCGGCATGCCCTTCGGGCCAGCGTAGCTTTAAGGAACCGCCGCACGACCGGCCTTGGGCGTCGCCCTCGACGATGCCGCCAGCCGCCGCGACGGGGTCGTGGAGCCGCACGATCGCGGCGCGCGTGTGGTCTCCACCGGCTCGCGTCCATGCGCCCGCGCAGGTGACCGCACGCTCCCGCAGCGCCGCGCTTCCCCACACGGCCCCCGCGACGAGCGCGATCCCGGCAGCCGCGCCGACGGGCGCACGGCGCCGGAGCAGCGCGGCGCCCAGCAAGACCGGCAGTCCCGCGTACAGGGCACCGCTTGCTGCGTAGCCCTCGAGCGCGGCCAACACGCCGGCGCCGAAGGCGATCGTGATCCAGAGAATGGGCGGGCGCACCGGACGGGGGCCCGCGTCAGGCTAGAGCTGGACGGGCTTCGCTCCGCAGCGGGGCGCCAGGCCGACTTTGCGGAAACCCTCGAGCAGCGCGACGTCGAGCTTCGCCTTCTCCTGATCGCTGCCGAGCGAGAGCTCGGTCAGGATCTCCCCCTGGCGCGTGGAGACGTAGTGGGGCGACAGGCGGTTCAACGCGAACACCAGCACGTCGCCGCGGCAGGTGTCGCAGCCGCAGAACGCCGGCAGCTTGTCGCGCAGGCTGGCGTACTCGCGCTGCACGATCTCCCACGACACGTTCGTGACGCTCATCGCACCGCCACTTCGGGACTCGTGCGATCGACCGGCCACGCCGTGAACGTCGATCCGGTCGTCCCCGTGAAGCGCACGCGTTGGTAGGTCCCCATCCACTCGTCGGGGCCGTCGACCAGGGCAACCTTGTTCGTGCGGGTGCGGGCCTGCAGCATGCCGCCCCGCTTCGCCCGTCCTTCGACCAGGACCTCGTGCGTGGTGCCGACCAGACCGATGTTCTTCCGCCGCGCGCCGGCGCGGACGAGGGCGATGAGTCGCTCGAGCCGCTCGGCTTGGACGTCGTCGCCGACGTGGTCCTTGAGGCGGACGGCGGGCGTGCCTTCCCGAACCGAGTACTTGAACGTGTAGGCATCGTCGAACGCGACAGCGGCCACGAGCGACAGGGTTTCCTGGAACTCTTCCTCCGTCTCGCCCGGGAACCCGACGATGATGTCGGTCGTGAGTGCGATCCCTGGGACCGCCTGACGCAGCGCGGCCACGACCTCGAGGAAGCGGCCCCGGTCGTAGCGCCGCAACATCCGCTTGAGGACACGCGAGCTGCCGCTCTGGACCGGCAGGTGCACGTGCTCGCACACCGTGGGGGTGGCCGCCATCGCGTCGAGCACCCGCGGCGTGAAGTCAGTGGGATACGGGGACGTGAAGCGCACCCGGCGGAGCCCGGGCACGGCCCCCACGGCGCGGAGCAGATCGGCGAAATCCCTCTCACCGTCGTGATAGCTGTTGACCGTCTGACCAAGGAGCGTGACCTCGGTGGTACCGGATTCGGCGAGGCGGGTTACCTCGCTCACCACGTCGGCCAACTTGCGACTCCGTTCCGGGCCACGCGTCATCGGAACGATGCAGAAGGTGCACCGATAATCGCAGCCACGCTGCACGGTCACGAACGCCGAGAAGCGGTCGCCGCGCACCGGCGGCACGTCCTCGTAGTGCTCCCAGGACTTGAAGTCGACTTGGGCGGCGCGCTCCCCGCCGCGCGCCCGCGCGATCAGCTCGGGCAGGCCGCGGTAGCCGTCGGGACCGATCACGAGATCCACCTGCGGCACGCGCTCGAGCAAGGTGGGACCCAATCGTTGCGCCATGCACCCGACCACGCCGAGCACGTCGCCGGGGCGCTTGTGGCGCTTCAGCTCGCCCATCCGTCCCAACACCCGCTGCTCGGCGTGATCGCGCACGGCGCAGGTATTCACCAGCATCACGTCGGCGACCGCGGGATCGTCCGTGCGGACGTATCCCTCGCGCGACAGGACCCCGAGCATCAGCTCGGAATCCGACACGTTCATCTGGCAGCCGTAGGTTTCGATGTAGATGCGCGGCATGGTCAGTCCACGATGAGGTCGAAGCGAGGGCGCCCGTCCCACCGATCGGTAGGAAGATAGACGGACAAGTAGTCTTCCGTCAGGACGTCCACCCGCCCACCCGCCCGCCCCGACACCACGCCGTCCGCCCGCTGACCCGAGCGTGCGGCGCGGTAGGCCCGCGCCTTGGACTCCCCCAGATCGCGCAGCTCCCGCGCTCGCGTGTTGATCACAACGGGCGCCAGCTGGCCGGGCAGCCTCGCCGCCGCGGCGTCGGGCCGCACGCTGAAGGGAAACACGTGGAGATACGTGAACGGCAAGGCGTTTAACAGCGTGAGGGAGGCGTGGTGATCGTCCGCCGTCTCGCCCGGGAAGCCCGCGATCACGTCCGCCCCCAGACCGAACACCGGCAGCCGCTCCGCGAGCCACTCGACGCGCGCGCGGTACGACTCCGCCGTGTACCAGTGCCGGCCCATCCGCTTGAGGATGCGGTTCGACCCCGATTGCAGCGGCGCGTGCAGGTGCGCGGCGACGTGACGTGGGGCCTCGATGAGGAGACGGGCGAGCCGGTCGTCGACCTCCGTGGCCTCGACTGACGAGAGACGGAAGCGCACCCCGGGAACGGCCTCGATGAGCGTCTCGAGGAGGCGACCGAGCGAGGGTTCTGGTGGGTTAACCCCGGGGCGTGGCCCCGGGGTCAACACACCCGGACGGGTGTCCTGCCCATACGTCCCGATGTGCACGCCCGTCAGCACGATCTCCGCGTGATGCTCGGCGAGCGCCCGAGCCTCCTCCACGAGCTCGGCGACGGCGCGCGACCGGTTGGCCCCGCGCGCCAGCGTCGTCGCGCAGAAGGTGCAGTGTTCGTCGCAACCGTCCTGGATCTTGAGGAGGGCGCGATGTCGATGTAGGGGCGCAGCATGCTGCGCGCCTACACGCGTGGGCGAAGTCACTCCGGCGGCCCGTAGCACCGTAGCAGGATCCGCATTCGCGACCACCGCGCGCACCGACGGCAGCGCCGCGATCGCGCCGTCATCGAGGGCCGCGGCGCACCCCATCACGATTGTCTCCGCGCCCGCGCGTGAGACGTGGCGCACGAAGCGGCGCAGCTTGACTTCGCTTTCGTGGGTGACGGTACAGGAGTTGACGACGGTGAGATCGGCGGCGGCGGGGTCGTCGACGACGACCGCGCCCTGATCGGCGAATGCCTGACGCACCAGCTCGGTATCGTACTGGTTCGCCTTGCAGCCGAACGTGTGGAAGTAGACGTTCACGGCCGCACGGTGAACCCCAGCAGGAAGGTCCATACGCGCTCGGTGAGGCCCGTCCCCTTGCGCTCGAGGCGCTCCAGACCGAAGTCGAGCCGCCCGCGACCCCCCGAGAACTGCTTGCCGATACCTCCCGAGATACCGAACTCCGTGGGCGCCTTGGGCCCGGGACCGAACGCCAGCTGCCCACCACGGACGCCAAACCGGATCGGCGCCGCGGCCGATCCGAGCTCGGTCCCGAGCGACCAGTTGAACGTGTCGTGGGCGTTGAGTCCCGACCCACCCCAAGCGCGCCAGGCGACCGCGGCGGCGACGACGGCTTCGGTCCCAGGGCGCCACTGCACACCGCCACCATACGCGAACGGCAGGTCGTCATCGGCCACCGTGCGACCCCGGATGTCCGCCCGGAGGTGTTTGTCGGACCGGACCCATGCCGCCAGCCGCAGCACGTGGGTCACGTCGAACAACGCGCTGGCCGAGCCGCCGAGGCCGTGGTAGCCGACCTGGTCGCGCGCGGTCGAAGTGCGGTAGGTGCTGCTGTCGTCGAACCGGCGGACGGCCGTCACGCTGGTCGATCCTGTCAGGCCGTGCAGACTCACCCCCAGCGCTACACGCCTATGCACCCTGGCCGCGAGCGCGATCCGCAAATCGGCCACGGCCCCGTCGCTCGTCACCACATCGGTCACCGGCTCGGGTGTGCCGCGCACGTCAATCGTATCGCGCGTCGTAATGCCGAAGCTCTTGTCGAGGTACGTCGCAAAGCCGCCCGCCAAAACGAAGCGTCGCGAAATCGGCCCGGCGATCATGAACGCGGGGAAGCGCGATTCCCGCAGCGAGGCGCTCTGGCTGCCGAAGTCGAGCCTACGCCACGATGTCCCACCGGTGACGCCCGCCGAGACACGACGCACGTCGGCGACCGACGCCTCGAGCACAGGGGAGAAGGCGTCGAACGGGGCGAATGCCCCGCCGGTCGAGCGGGCGCGCACGCTCTCCTGTCGGCCCGGCGTGCCGAGGCCGCGCAGGCCGAACTGCGAGTCCTGGGCGCGCGCCGGTGTCGCGAGCGCGAGCGCCGCGAGCGTGGCGAGTGGGACGAAGACGCGCGTCATGGGCTCCCGAAGACGTAGCGGCGGACGTAGGTGACGTGCAGGGCCGGCCGGAAGGCGGGCGCCCGCGTGGAGTAAAAGCGGATCTGGCTGTACGACGACGCCTCGGGAACTTGCCCGAGCATCAGCGCGGTCGCGGCGGTGGTGTCCTGGGCCCATGCGCGCACCAGGTCGGTCACTTCCATCCGCACGGTGTCCGCAGCGTTCACATGTATCACCTTTTTTGCGGCGATGACGCCGAGAGGCGACTTCGCGCTCAGGTCGGCGAGGACCGGGTGGGCGACGATCTGAAACGAATCTCCGGCGGCGCCGGGGACCGGCCCCACGGGCACGAGGATCAGCGTCGCGCGCACCACGTCTGCCGAGTCGCGCAGCACCTCAGGGATCGTGACCCGCAGCAGGCTGCGCGTCGAGGGCACACCGCCGACGGCGAGGTTCGAGTCGAGCGGTGGCGTGGGCGGGTTCAAGACGAAGCTGTCGAACAGCGCCGCGCGGAGGGCGCTGGAGTCCTTGGGCGCCGCCGCCGTGTCGGGATACGTGAAGAACCATTGGATGCGGGCCCCCCGCCCGCCGTCCATCGAGCCCAGCGCGATCGAGGCCAGCGAGTCCCCGGCAACGCGCACGCCGAACGCGACCTTGCCCGAGTCCGCCTCGACAAACCGGGCCTGAGTCGTGTCGAGGTCGACGTAGAGTATGAGTGTGGAGTCGCTGTTTCCGACCTGGAGGATGTGTCCCGCCGAGTCCGTCTGGATCGTGTCGCCCCAGATGCGCAGCGTCGCCGTGTCGAATATCGGCGGCGCCGACAGCAAGGCACTCAGATTCACGCTATCGACGATCGAATCGGTGAACGACGGCACGAGCTGCGCGAACGTCGTCGTGCTATCGATGTCGATCGGCACGCGGTAGAGCTTGACCCAGAGATTCGTGGCATTGGTGTCGCGGTGCACGATGTCGAACCGGAGGCGGGCGGAATCGACCGTGATGGGATAGGTGGTCGTATCGCCCGCCTTGTTCGTGACGCGCGTGAACATCGTGGTCATCCGGAAGATCGCCCGGCTGTCGATGACCCCGGGCAGGTCGGTGACCGGCAACGCCTCACCCTGGAACCCCTCGACGTAGCCGGAGAACGACGAATCCCGATGGATCACGTCCGTGAAGATCGTGTCCACCACCGCGATCTGCCCGCCGGGACAGAAGTCGGGGCACACACCCGGCGCCGTGACCTGCTCGGTACACGCGCCGAGGACGAGGAGCAGGGCGAGTCGAGTGGAGCGGCGCGTCACCGGTCGAGGCTCTCCTTCGTGAACGCATCGGGGAGCAGCGCGGCGAGCGTCCAGCGCCGCTCGCTGGATGGTCCGGCTGCGATGACTTCCAGATTGAGACCGAACTCCGCGAGCAGCTGGCGGCACGCGCCGCAGGGGGCCGCGGGAGGCTCGACCTCCGTGGTCACCGCGATGCTCCGCAGCGACCGCGCGCCCGCCGCGATGGCCGCGCCCAGAGCCATCCGCTCGGCGCAGATCGTGACGCCGTACGACGCACTTTCGACGTTGCACCCGACGAAGACTCGGCCGTCCGCCGCCTCGATCGCCGCCCCCACGCGGAACTCGCTGTAGGGCGCCCAGGCGTTGCGCATCGCTTCCCGGGCCCGCGCCACCACGTCCGTCACGCCCACACCTCCCCGAGGAACGACGTCCCGGCGGCCAGCTTCGGCACGCCGAAGTATTCCGCCACGGTCTGGCCCAAGTCGGCGAACGTGCGCCGCACACCGAGCGCCACCGGTTTCACCCGCGGTCCCAGCGCCAGCACCGGCACCACCTCCCGCGAGTGATCCGTGGACGGCGTCGTCGGATCGTTACCGTGATCGGCCGTGAGAATGACGAGATCGTCCGACCGCAGCCGGTCGATCAGACGGGGCAGCCAGGCATCGAGCTCGTTCAGCCCCTGATGAAACCCCGCCACGTCGTTCCGGTGCCCCCACGTTTGGTCGAACTCGATCACGTTCACGAACACGAATCCCGTGTCCAGGTCGTCCAGCGCTCCCTCGATCAGACGGTACGCGTCGGCGTTCGTGGGCGTGTGCTCGCTCGTGATGTTGCGGGCGGCGAACAGATCATCCACCTTCCCGATCCCGACGCGTGGGATGCCCGCGTCGGCCAGCCGGTCGAGCAACGTGGTCCCCACCGGTTCGAGCGAGAAGTCCCGGCGCTGGGCCGAGCGCCGATAGTCCCCCGCACTCCCCACGAAGGGCCGGGCAATCACCCGGCTCACGGCGTGCTCGCCGATCAGCATCTCGCGTGCGACCTCGCACGCCCGGTACAGCTCGTGCAGCGGCACGGTCTCCTCATGCGCCGCGATCTGGAACACCGAATCGGCGGACGTATACACGATCCACTTGCCCGTGCGCTGGTGCTGCGCGCCCAGCTCTGCGATGATCGCCGTGCCGGACGCCGCCTGGTTGCCAAGCCACCCGCGTCCCGTGCGCCGCGCGAAGTCGTCGAGCAGCGGCGGGGGGAATCCATTGGGGTAGGTCCGGAACGCCCGCTCCAGCAGCACGCCGCAAATCTCCCAATGCCCGGTGGTACTGTCCTTGCCGGGAGAAGCCGGCTGGGCTGTCCCGTGCGCCGCGGTCGGTCTGACCCCGGGCGCCAGCCCGGGGATCTCCGAACTCGACCGGCACTTTCCTAGTCCCAACTTCTCCAGATTCGGCAGCCGCAGTCCGCCGACCGCGCGCGCGACGTTGCCCAACGTATCCGAGCCTGCGTCGCCGTAGGCGGCGGTGTCGGGCGCGGGACCGATCCCCAAGCCGTCCAACACTATGATGGCGGCACGCTTGCTCACCCGTACACCCGCGGCAACCGCTGGCCCAGCTCCACGAGCAACTCGTGCGGTAACTCACCGCTCCACGCCGCGAATTCGTTCAGGGTAATGCGCTGCGTTGCCTCGGCCCCGACGAGCGTCGCGATGTCCCCCACCTGTACTTCGACCGCACCGGTTTCAACCAGCGTCATGTCCATCTGCACGACGCCGACGATCGGGCACCGCTTCCCGCGCAGCAACACCTGCGCTGCGCCGCGCAGGCCGGCCTCGCGGCGAACGCCGTCGGCGTAACCGATGCCGAGCGTCGCGATCACGGTGTCGCGGGGCGCGACCCAGCTCGCATTGTAGCTGACACTCTCGCCTTTCCGGATGCGGCGCACGCTCAGCACCCGCGCCCGGACGCTCACCACCGGCTGGGGCTGCTCGAATCCCTCGCCCGGCGATCCGCCGAAGAGGAATATCCCGGGCCGCACGAGGTCGAATGCGAACGCTTTGCCCCGGAGCGCCGCGGCGCTATTGGCGACGTGCAGCAGGGCCGGTCGCCGCGGCAGGCGCTTGACCGCATCCAGAAACCGCTCGAGCTGCCGCTCGGCCGAGCCGTCGTTGCGCTCAGCAGAATGCAGGTGCGTGTAGCACCCCTCGAACGCCGGCGTATCCACCGCCTCACCCAACTCGTCGATCTCGTCCCAGCGCACGCCGGCGCGGCCCATGCCGGTGTCGATCTCCACCTGGAAAGCGCGCTCGCCTCGGGTGGTCCACTCGAGGATGCTGCCGGCGTCGCCCAACGCCGGCGTGAGTTGGTGGAGATCGTATTGGTCAAACAACTGAGCGCGCGTCGGCATGAACACGAGGATCGGCCGCGTGATGCCGGCGGCTCGCAGCTCGGCGCCTTCTTCGATGGTGGCGACGCCGTAGCCCCACGGATCGATCTGCTCCAGCGCCCGCGCGACGGCCACCGCGCCGACCCCGTACGCGTTCGCCTTTACGACCGGGAGCAACGTTGCGCCCGCGATGCGCGCGACTGTACGGGCATTCTCCACGAGGGCACCCAAGTCCACATCGATCCAGGCCCGGCTGCCCGATTTGCTCATTGACACCATATCTTAAGGCGGGCGTATGATACCCGGCTCGGAGGCTAAATGCAAGGCGATTCAGCGCTTGGACGTGCTCTCTCGCTCGTTCGCGACTTGCGGACGCGCTGTCCTTGGGACGGTGCCCAGACGCCCCAGACCCTGCGTCCCTATCTCGTCGAGGAAGCGCTCGAGTTGGATCACGCGATCCAGAGTGACGACCCCGAGGCCCTGAAGGACGAGCTGGGAGACGTGCTGCTGCACCTCGCGTTTCAGATCGTGATCGCCGAAGAGCGGTCGCAATTCAACGCCGAGGTGGTGACGCGCTCGCTGGAAGAGAAGATGTGGCGGCGGCACCCGCACCTCTTCGCCGGCGCGCACGGGTCAGACCACGCCGGCTGGGAATTGGTGAAGCGGCGCGAGCCCCGCGCGGGCGGAAAGCGTGGGACGCTCGTGGGCCTGCCGCCTACGCTACCGCCCCTCCTGGCCGCCTATCGGCTCCAAGAGCGGGCGGCGGGCGTGGGGTTCGACTGGCCCGACGCCGCGGGACCGTTGGCGAAGGTGAAAGAAGAGACCGCGGAGGTGGAACGGGAGGCGGGAGCCGGGAGACAGGACAAGCTGGAAGAAGAGATCGGGGACTTGTTGTTCGCCGTGGTGAACCTCGCGCGCAAACTCAGCGTCGAGCCGAGCGCGGCGCTGGAGCGGGCGAACGAGAAATTCACGCGCCGTTTCGAACAGGTCGAGGCGCTCGCCGAGGAGCGCGGGATTCAGATCGGACGGGCCAGCCTAGAGGAGCTCGACAAGCTCTGGGATGATGTGAAGCAGCGCTAGCACTCCGCATTGTGAGGGTCCAACAGGTGGCACACCTCGGCCGCCGCGACAAGGCCTACGGCAAGAATGCCTACGACGCCTACGACCTCGAGCGCGCTTGCCTTCTTGTAGTCGACCCTCACGACCTTCATCGAGTCCACTTGTGTCCGGGGTATCCTCAGCACGCAGCTGTCACAGGTGACGGGCATCGTGGACGGGATGCCCGAGACCGATATTTCGGTGACGATCACCGCATGCCATGTCTTGACCTCGCCGCCGCTCCAGATCCGTACCACTGCCTCAGGCCGGAGGGGTGTTGGCAGATTGGAAGGGCCCGGCCCCCAATTGGGGCCGCAGCCTGCGGCAAGTAGGACGAATGCAAAGGCTGAGCTGCGTGTCATCGGGTCCTCCCGCACCTGCCTAACGGATCGCGCTTACGCTGCGGCGCGCTGAAGAAAGGGTGTCATTCAGTATCTTACGCGCGCCGGCAGCTTCAAGCGCTTGTTAGGCCGCAGTTCACGTCGACCCTCTCCCCGCCACGACGCGGCCTCGGTGTTCCTCAATGGCTGCGTCGATATCGGCTTGCGACCAGGCGAATAGTAGACCGAACTGAAGCGTGTGACCGCTGCTGTCATGCAAATACCGCATGTATCGGGATCGGCTGTGCACATCCACAATGCTGATCCACGGCACCAACGCTCCGTCCTTGAGCACAATCCCAGTGGGTAAGAATCGGACCCGACCAAAGCGATGTGCGTCGATGGTCAGGAGCGTAGCGAGGCAAAGAGACAGACCAGCCAAGAGCCATTTCAGCGGGCTCTGGCCGCCTAGAAGCAAACCAATGCCGACAATCGCAAAACCAGGAATCACGAGCTGACTAGCCAGGGCACCTCTTCGAACGCTCAGGTTGGCTTTCTGAAGAAGAGCGCCAGACATGAGTCCTCGCTGCCTAACGGATCGCGCTTACGCTGCGGCGCGCCGGTGAAAGAGTAGTCATTCAATATCCTACGCGCGCCGGCAGCTTTAAGCGTTTGCTAGGCAGCGGCGCTCATGAGCGTGCTCGGCGCCATTGTAGAAACAGGCTGACGCCGCAGAAACCAAAGAAGACAACCACAAACCAGATTTGCACGCCTCCAATACCCCTGACGAGAAACCACACTCCGATCATGACGAACACAACCGACGCAGCCGTTAACGCTGCAAGAGTCGGAGCACCGATGGCGCGACTATAGCGCGTCTGAAGCTCGCCGCGAGAAACTCGGGGTACCTCCCGTGCCGATACTGGCAAGCGGGGAAGACGACGAACTTGCAAGGCTGCGAGGCCGAAGTACACGGCGAGCACCAAAGGAATGGCAGCGAGGGTGTAGAACCATCCAAGCGTGTCCTGAAGAACAATGACGAGCACCAGCCAAGCGGCCCAAAAGATCTTGACCTGTCGCTGAATGCGGCGCGCCTCGCCGTTCGGCACTTCATAGACTCCGCCCCACGTCCCGAACGGCGCGTAGACGCGGCGACCTGAGGCATCTTCGCGAAACAGAATCGAGGTGTAGCCGTCGAATACGCCCATGTTTACTCGATGGCTTGCCGCTGCCTAACTAGGAATTTGACTGGTCTTCCTACATTACAAATACGGTACGTCGCGCGCTAGCTAACGCGCACCAACAGTCATAACCCTGCGTTCAGGCTGCCCGCCGTCAGTCCTTATACGGATCGAACTCGTCCGCCCCCGCCATCACGACCACCAGGGGACGGAGCGTATGAAGGACTTGGACCGTCGGCCCCTGCGCGGCCAGCACGTCGGGCAGCCGGCGATAGACGTGCGGACTCTCGTCCGTGCCCCCACCGCGCAGCACCACGCCCTTGCGCTTCACCCAGGCGTGCATCATCTCCCGGGAGATCGCGCCTTCCTTTAGGATGCGGCCCTGGCGCGTGCGCTTGCCCGCCGCCGCGGTGCGGCTCATGACGCGACCCGCCCCGTGCACCGTGGAGTAGAGCGCTCGCGCCTGCAGGTCACGGACACTGGCGTCGTCCGTGTCCGCACCCTGGATGATCACCGCGTCGTCGCCCATCGAGCCGCCCACGAAGCCCTTCTGCCCCGGGAAGGCCGGCGTCGCGCCCTTGCGCACAACGTAGAACGTCTCGCCGTCGTGCTCCTCCAGCCACGCGAAGTTGTGGTGGTTGTGCACGAGCTCGAGTTCGCGGCCGCCGAGGATCGACACCACCTTGCGCGCCACCCACTCGCGACCCGCATACGCGTATCGGCCGGCGAGGTTCATCAGCTGCCAGTACGCGTCGCCGACGGGCGCGCGCACGTCGAGCAGCGTTTCCTGCTCGGGCACGCGCTCGCCCCACGTCCGGTTCTGACCCAGGGCGAGGAAGCCGGTCGCGACGCCGAAGCCGAAGCCGCGCGACCCGAAATGGACGCCCACCCAGATCCGGTCTGCTTCGTCCGCGAAGACGTCGACGTAGTGATTGCCGCTGCCGACGGTCCCGAGCTGGGCGCGCGCCTTGGCGCGCAGCTGCTCGCGCTCGTGGTTCCCCGGGATCGCGTCCCACACCGCATCCGCGAACAACGGATCGTCGGTCGGCGCATCGTCGGAAAGGTTCTTTCGTCCCACCCCGAACGACAGCGACGCTTGGATCTCGTCGGCCAGCTCGCCGAGAGGGACCTCGAGCTGCACGCGCGTGAGGTCAGTCCGGATCGCGGCGTTGCCACACGCGATGTCGAAGCCGACGCCCACGACCGAGACCTGGTTGCGGTAGGCCGCGACGCCGCCGATCGGCATGACGTACCCCAGGTGGCCATCCGCCATCAGCGCAGCCCGCTCGGCGCGGCTCGCGACGTCGCGCAACTGCGCGAGTGTGTTGGGTTCGTGCTGTCCGAAGATGTGGGGGTGCGCCATCACCCTCATCTTACATCAGGTTGGGGCGGCCTTCAGGGCCAGAGTTTGTACAACGTCCTCGGGAAGGCGATCGCCTCGCGGATGTGCGGAATCCCGCAGATCCACGCCACGGTGCGCTCCACGCCGAGCCCGAACCCGGCGTGCACGAACGTTCCGTACTTGCGCAGATCCAGATACCAGCCGTAGGCGTCGAGCGGCAACCCTTCGGCCTGGATGCGCGCGACGAGCTTGTCGTAATCGTCCTCGCGCTGGCTGCCCCCGATGATCTCGCCGTACCCCTCCGGGGCGAGGCAATCGTTGTTCAGCACGGTGCGCGGGTCGTCCGGGCTCTCCTTCATATAAAAGGCCTTGACCTGCTTCGGATAATTGAATACGAAGACGGGGCGATCGTATCCTTTCGCCAGCAGCGTCTCGTCCTCGCCCCCCAGGTCGCTCCCCCACGTGATGGCCGAGCCCAGTCCCTTGAGCTTTTCCACAGCGTCGGTGTAGGAGATGCGGTGGAACGGCGGCACGACGCGCTGCAACGACGCGATGTCGCGCTCCAGCTCGGCGAGCTCGGATTTGCGGCGATCGAGGCAGCGCGCCACGACGTAGGAGACGAAGTCCTCCTGAAGACGCATATTGTCATTCGAGTCGTTCCAGGCGACCTCGGGCTCCACCATCCAGAACTCCGTGAGGTGGCGCCGCGTCTTCGATTTCTCGGCGCGGAACGTGGGACCGAAGCAGTACACCTTCCCCAGCGCCGCCGCGGCCGCCTCGACGTACAGCTGGCCGGTTTGCGCGAGGTACGCCTTGCCCAGGTCGAAGTAGTCCGTGGCGAAGAGCGTGCCCGCGTGCTCGCCGATGGACCCCGTGAGAATCGGGGTGTCGACCAAGACGAAGCCGCGTTCATAGAAGAAGTCGCGGATCGCCTGAATCACTTCGTGACGCACTCGGGCGATCGCCACCTGGCGTCGCGAGCGGAGCCAGAGGTGGCGATGCTCGAACAGGAAGGCGGTGCCGTGCTCCTTGGGCGAGATCGGGAAGTCGACGCTCGGCCCGATGATGGCGAGATCCGATGCGGTCAGCTCGACGCCACCCCCCCCCGGAGCGCGGGCGTCGGCCCGCACCACGCCGGTGACCTCGATGGACGTCTCCTGGGTGAGGCGGCCGAACGCCTCCCAGGCGGAGTCCGGGACTTCCTTCTTGGAGAGAACCGCTTGCAGGTAGCCCGTGCCGTCCCGCACCACGACGAAGGCGATCTTGCCGCTCGAGCGGGCGGTCGCGACCCAGCCGCGGACGGAGACGCTCCGCCCGCCTCCCGCCAGCGCGGGCAACTCGTCGATGCGGTGACGTTCCGGCATAGGCGCGGCATACTAGTGGCGGCTCTCTGCACTGTCAACGCGATCGCGTGCGTGCCGGTCGTGAAGCCCGGCCCCACTCGGCAGGAGCTCGGCTGGACCGCCTACCTGGGAAGCGCGCGCCACGACGCCGCCGCCCACGAGAGCTTGAACCCCGACCCCCGCCCCCTGTGGCACACCTCGATCGGGCGCGCCGCGCGCGGCAGTCCCGCCCTGGGCGAATCCATCCTCGCGGTCGGCACCGTCGACCGCACCGTGGTCCTCCTGGACCGTGCGAGCGGCGAGGTCCTGTGGCGGCAGCGAGTGGACGGGACGATTCGGGCCGGTCCCCTGCTCGACGAGGACCGCCTCTACGTGGCCACCGAGTCGCAGCCCGACGGCCGGGTATACGCCATCCGTCTACGCGATGGCAAACCGATCTGGCGCACGCGGGTGGGCAGCGTGGTCGCCCCGCTCGCCTACGATGGCGAGGCGCTGTACGCGGGGACCGAAGGCGGAGCAGTCGTGCGCGTCGAGCCCGAGGGCGGCCGGGTTGCCTGGCGGCGCGCCCTGAGCGGCGCGATCCGCGCCGGACCCGTCGCCACCCCGCAGGGACTCGCCGTGGTCACCACGGCCGACACGCTCTACCTGCTCGACCGGACGACGGGCCAGGTGCGCGGTCGGTTGGCCACACCTGGGGCCGTGCTCGGCACGCCGGCGACGGACGGCCGGCGCCTCTATCTCGGAACGACCGATGGGCGGGTGCTCGCGGTGGACCTGGCCGAGCTCACCGTGCGCTGGGAGCGTCCGGCGGGCGACGCGGTGTACGGCGCGCCGGCGCTCGTTCACGACACGCTCTATGTCCTGACGCGCGACGGCCATCTCTGGCTCATCCCGGTCGACGAACCGTCGGCGGCGACCAGTCACGCGCTGGGCATCGTGGCGCTCGCGGGACCCACGCCTATCGTCCCCGGCGTCCTGGTGGGTAGCGTCAGCGGCGAGATTCTACTCGTCGATCGTGGCAGCGGCAGCATCCTGTGGCGGGCACAGGTGGCCGGGCCGATCGAGGAGCCGCCTCTGGTCCAGGGACGCCAGCTGGTCGTCGTGGCCGGGCGCGGCGATATTCAGGCGTATCGCTGATGCGCTCCCTTCTCGTCGCTCTCGTCCTCGCGACGGCGCTGGCGGCTCCCGCTCCGGCCCAGACCCAAGCTCGCCGCCCCGCTCCGGCTCTGTCGTTTCAGCAGGCCGCCGTCCACTATGGGAAGTGGGTCACCGCCGGGGCCGCCGTGGCCTTCACCGTCATGGCCGCGCACGAGCACAGTTACTCGCGCCGCGACTGGCGCGACCTGCTCGTGATTTGTCGCTCGGCGGACGACGCCTGCGCCCGCGGCAGCGACGGCCGATACCTGCGCTACGACGCGGAGTTCCTCTATCAGCGCTCGCTATACTACGACCGCCGCGCCAACCACCGCTTGCTCGGCGCACAGGCCGGCCTGCTCGTGACGGCGACACTCTTCATTCTCGACCTGACAGGGCACAAGGACGAGCCGGACAACATTCCGTTCCGGCCGCTGCGGGTGACCCTGCAGCCCACAAGTGACGGTGCGGCTGTGGGGATGCGGATCGCACTCTAGGCACCGGGTACCGGGTACCTTCTAGCCCACCCGGAAGAGTTCGAATCCTCGCTCGTACCTGGCAACTATCCGCTCGCGGTACGCCGCGTGCTCACGCCGCTCCAGCGCCGGGTCGCGCGCGATGATCTCGGCGGCCGCGCGACGCGCGGCCTCGAGCAGCGGCAAGTCGGTCTCCAGGTTCGCGTAGCGGAGCGACATCCCCCCCGACTGCCGCGCGCCGGCCAGCTCACCCATCCCGCGCTCCTTGAGGTCGAGCTCCGCGATCTTGAAGCCGTCCGTAGTCTCGCAGAAGGCGTCCAGCCGCGGCGCCGCGTCCGGCACGTTCGACAACAAGATGCAGTGACTCGCCGCCGGGCCTCTTCCCACGCGGCCCCGCAGCTGATGCAGCTGCGCCAGGCCGAAGCGCTCGGCGTGCTCGATCAGCATCACTGTGGCGTTGGCGACGTCGATCCCCACCTCGATGACGCTCGTCGCGACGAGGATCTGCACCGCGTTGTCGCGGAAGTCACGCATCGTGGCGTCGCGCTCGTCGGCTTTCATGCGGCCGTGGACGAGCCCCACCCGGAACTCCTTGAACGTCTTCCCCAGCGTCTCGGCCATCGTAGTGGCCGCCTTGAGATCGGCACGCTCCGATTCCTCGATGACGGGATAGATGACGTACGCCTGCCGCCCCGCGGCGCACTCGCTGCGAATGAATTCGTAGATCTTGCCGCGCGCCGCATCGGTGCGCAGCGCTGTCTTCACCTCGCCCCGCCCCGGCGGTCGCTCCCGGATCTGCGTGACATCCAGGTCGCCGTACAGCGTGAGCGCCAGCGAACGTGGAATCGGGGTCGCGGTGAGGAGCAGCACGTCCGGTGCGTCGCCCTTCTCGACCAGCGCGGCCCGCTGCTCGACCCCGAAGCGATGCTGTTCGTCGATCACCGCGAGGCCGAGGCGCCGGAACGTCACGGCCTCCTGGATGAGCGCGTGCGTCCCGACGACGAGGCGGGCGCCCCCTCCGGCGAGCCGCTCGCGCACGTCGGCCTTTTCCGCCGCAGTCATGCGGCCGAGCAGCAGCTCCGGCCGAATCCCGAGCGGCGCGAGCAGGCGCGTGAGCGTGGCATCGTGCTGCTCGGCGAGCAGCTCGGTCGGCGCCATGATTGCCGCCTGGTAGCCGTTCTCTGCCGCGAGCAGCATGGCGAACAACGCCACCACCGTCTTGCCGGTCCCCACGTCGCCCATCAGCAGCCGGTGCATGCGGAGAGGAGCGGTCATGTCTTCGGTGATCTCCCGAACGGCGTGCCGCTGGTCGCCGGTCAGCTCGAAGGGGAGGTGGTCCTTGAGGCGGGTGGTCAACTCGCGCTTCAGCTCGAAGCGGATCCCGGCGCGGGCTCGTTTGGCCAGGTGGCGAGCGCGGGCCTGCACGAGCTGCTGGTCGAACAGCTCGTCGAACGCCAACCGGCGCCGCGCCGGCTCGGTCTCCGCCACCGCCCGCGGTCGGTGCAGCAGTTCCAGCGCCTGCCTCAGCTCGATCAAACCCTGGGCCTGACGGAACGCGCCAGGATGGGGATCGGCGGCGAGCGGCAGCAATGCGTCCAAATGCTGCTGCAGCAGCGCTCGGATCTGCCGGTGCGTGAGTCCCTCCGTGGCGGGGTACACGGGCAAGACGAGTCCCGCGTCTCGGGTCTCGCCCTCTTCCGCAAGCACGATGAACTCCTGCGGCACGAGCTGACGCCCGTGGTAATAACGGACCGGCCCCGTCACGAGCAGGAGCTGGCCTTTCTTGATCTGCCGCTCCAGGAACGGGCGGCCCGGCCAGGCGCACTCGAGCAGGCCGCTGTCGTCCTTGAGGACGGCCCGGAATACGCGCAACCCACGGCGCGTGGGCAGCACGCCGGTGCTCACCACGCGGCCGACACAGGTTACCTCGCGTCCCACATCGGCGCGCGCCAGCGGCGTCACCGTCGTCGCGTCGAGATAGCGATGGGGCACGTGATACAGCAGATCACCGACCGTCCGGATGCCGAGGCGCGCCAGGGCCTCGGCGCGCTTCGGTCCCACACCCTTCAGGTACTTCACCGATGTCGCGAGCGAGAGCGTCATCAATCGCGCACGAGGCGGCGAGCGTAGCTGGTGGCGTCGAACGACTCGAGATCCTCGACGCCCTCGCCGGTGCCGAGGAAGCGAATCGGTAACGAGACCGCCCGCCGCAGCGCCACTACGCTGCCCCCCTTTGCCGTCCCGTCGAGTTTCGTGATCACGAGGCCGGTGAGCGGTACCGCGGCGGCAAAGACGCGGGCCTGCTCGACGGCGTTCTGGCCGACGGTCGCGTCGAGGACGAGCAACGCCTCATGCGGCGCGCCCGCGCGCTGCTTCGCCACGACTCGCACGACCTTCTTCAGCTCCTCGATCAACCGTTCGTCGGTGTGCAACCGCCCCGCCGTGTCCACCAGCACCGTATCGATGCCTCGCGCTACCGCGGCCTGGACGGCGTCGAACGCGACCGCCGCGGGGTCGGTCCCACCACCGACGAAGGGCGCCTCCAGGCGGTCGGCCCAGATCTTGAGCTGCGCCACGGCGCCCGCCCGAAACGTGTCGGCGGCGGCGAGCAGGACGCTGCGCCCGTCGCGTTGCAGCCTCCGGGCGAGCTTCGCCACGGTCGTCGTCTTCCCGGTACCGTTGACGCCGCACACGAGCACGACGGTGGGTGGGTGGTCGGCGCGCGCCAGCGGCGCGGCGTGAGCGGGAGTGCCGAGCAGCTCCACGACGGCCGCCTCCAGCGCCGCCGGATCGCGCGCCCGGCCGGCGTGCAGCCCATCAAGAATCGCTTCCGTGGCGGCGACACCGAAATCCGCTTCCAGCAGGATGCGCTCCGTTGCGGCGCGCGCCGCCGGGTCCTGGCCGGTCACGAGGCGTGCGACCCGGCTCCACAGCCCCATCAGGGGAGTCCTTGGCGCCGGCGCCAGGCCCACTCCGCGGCGAACGCGGCGATCGCGATTGCGAACAGCCACCAGCGGTCGCGCAGCCCGACCAGCGCGATACCCGCCACCCCAGCCCCCGGCTGCGCCCGGAGCACCGGCGCCGTCGGACGCCATTCGTCGGAATACTCTTCGACCACCACCGCGCCGCGCTCGACGGAGGTGCCCAGCGCATAGTGGTAGACGCCGGGCGGCAGACGCAGCTCGGCGCGCCCCGTCCCATCGAAGCGCAGCGTGTCGCGGCGCGCGCCGCCCCCGTCCTCTTGCAGGTCGACGGGCAGGGACCGCGGCTCGCCGGCCCCCCCCCCGGTCCAGCGCCAGGCGAGCGGCAGGCCGTTTGCTGTCTCGAGTGTGAGCGGGACCGCGCGCTCCTTCCTTCCATCGCCGCCGCCGAGCAGCCAGTCGGTGAGCGCCGCCACGAGCGCGCGGTACGCTTCCTCGCCGGCGCCGCCGCGAAACGCCCAGCGCCACAGCCCTGCCGCGGCGACGGTGGCACGGCGCCGCCCGTCCCGCTCCTCGACCGTCACCACCGGCCGAGCGGCTCCGCGTCGCGCGAGCCGGGCGGTGAGGACCGTGACCGCGGCCGAGTCGCGTGGCGGCTCGCCGGCCGCGAGCGCCGGTGGCAGGGAGTCCCACGCGATCCCAACGAGTGCAGCGGTCAGCGGCGAAGGTGGCGGCGGCTCGACGTACCAGTCGCCGGTTTGGCCGCGCGCGGTCGGCCAGTCGAGGAGCGCGACGGATGGAGGCAGGTATGCCCGCGCGCGTTCCGGGTCGCCCGCGACCACCACCATACGCGCGCCCTGAGCCGCCCGCCGCAAATCGGCGGGCGTGGCAGGCACGAGCGTCGCGGCGTCGCGCCACCGGCCCGGCTCCGTCTCCACGAATGTCTTGACGGGAATGCGCGCCACGTCGCTCAGGGCCCGCGCGAGAAACCGCGTTTCCCAATCAGGGGGCGACGCGAAGAGCACGGCCGCGGGCTGGGGACTCACCTCGACGACGAAGCGGCGCGCGTCGTCGCGGCGCTCCCCGTCCCCCACGCCCTCCAACCGCACGTCGAGGACCGTCCACCCGGGATGCGAGATGCGGGATGCGGGATACGTGAGCTCCGCCGTTACGATACCGCTGTCCGGGAGCGTGACAGGCCGCGACGCGAGGCGCCGTCCATCACCACTGACCGTCAGCGTCACACCCCGCCTCCCGCCTCCCGCCTCCCGCTTCCCCGCCGTGCCGTAACTCACCCGGAGTCGCACCGTGTCGGTGGCCGTAACGCGTCGGGGGCCGTCCACGCTCGCGACGAACGCGTCGAAGAACGGCGGACGCGGCACGAGCACGACGCGTGGCCGGCGCAGCAGGTCGGAAGGGATGGCGGCGAGGTCGTCCAGCGCTCCGTCGGTCACGACGATCACCTCACCGCCGCGCGCGGCCGCCGCGTCGAGCGCCGGCGCGAGGCGGCTCGTCCCCTCGGCCGGCGGGCCCGAGTCGAACGCCGCGACGCGATCGCCGAACCGCCATACGAGGGCCCCTCCCCGGGAGGAGAGCGCGCGCGCGGTGTCGAGCGCCGCCCGCCACTGGCTCGTCATGCTGAGCGAGGCGTCGAGCAGCACGATCGGTTGAACGTCGGGCGCGAGCGCGCGCGTCGTCGCGGGATTCCAGAGCAGCAGCACGAGAGCCGCCACGCCCGTGGCGCGCAGCACGGCCAGGCCGGGACTTACGCGACGCACGCCAATGCCTCGGCGAGCGTGAATCTCGCCTCGTGCAGCGCGCGCCCCACGATCGCCCCCGCCAACCCCGCGGCGCGGGCAGCGCGGAGATCTTCGAGTGACGCGATGCCGCCCGAGATGATCACGTCGAGGCCGTTGCCCACGCCACGCGCGCCGGCGAGGTCGGGGCCGCCGAGGGAGCCGTCGCGCGTGACCTCGGTGTAGACCACGGTCCGGACACCGAGCCCGCTCACCCGGCGGGCCAGATCCGCGACTCCGATGTCCGGGACCGAGGCGCTTCCGCGCGGCGCCAGTTTCCCACGGCGTGCGTCGATGGCGACCGCGATGCGCTCGGCGCCGTGGCGCGCCAGCAGGCGATCCACGAGCGCCGCGTCAGCGGCGGCCACGGCGCCGACGACAATGCGTGCGGCGCCCCAACCGAGCAGCTCGTCGATCGCCGCCTCGCTCGCGACCCCGCCACCCACCTGTACCGACACACCGGCCGCACCAAGGAAGGCGCGAGTCACATCGCGATTGTCACCGCGGCCGTAGGCGTGGTCGAGATCGACGAAGTGCACCCAGCGCGCACCCGCGCGCGCATAGCGCTCGAGGGCCGCGAGCGGGTCGGCGTTGGCAACGGGTGCGCGCGCCACGCGCCCGCCTTGCACGTCAACGGCGGGGTAGAGCTCCACGATTGTGGGAGAAGTTAATCGACGCGAGCGGCGACGGGCCCGGCGCGGGCCGAAGGCGCCGGCGGCGGCTCCAACTCCGCGAGCAACTCGGTCCGTCGCGTTTCGAACAAGGGTTTCAGCTTGGACGGGACGCCCTGCACGGGCCCCGCGTCCTTACGCTGCGGGTTCGTCGCCCGGCCGTTCACGAGGAACTCGTAATGGAGGTGCGGTCCCGTCGCGAGGCCCGTCGCGCCCACGAAGCCGATCGTCTGTTCCTGCGTCACGCGCTGCCCGACGTGGACCCCCTTGGCGAACTTCGAGAGGTGACCGTAGCGGGTGCGGATGCCACTGGCGTGCCGGATCTCGATCAGGTTGCCGTAGCCACCCTCGGGGCCCGCGAACGTCACGACGCCGTCGGCGGTGGCGCGCACCGGGGTGCCCCAGGCGGCGGCGTAGTCGGTGCCTTGATGCGACCGCCACAGTTTCAAGATGGGGTGAAAGCGCGAGCCGAACCGGCTCGAGATGCGGCGGTATTGGAGCGGCGCGCGCAGGAAAGCGCGGCGCAGCGACCGACCCTTGTCGTCGTAAAAGCCACCCACGCCCGCCGTCTCGCCTTCGAAGTAGAATGCGTAGCTGGGCGTGGCCGCCACATCGACGCGCGCGGCGAGAATCCGCCCGAAGCGGCGTTCTCCCTCGGGCGACTCGAGACGCTCGATCACCACGTCGAAGCGGTCTCCCGGGCGGATGTCGCGCGTAAAGTCGACTTCCCAGTCGTACACGTCGGCGATCGCCCACGCGAGCGCGACCCGTTCCTTGCCGGGGAGGAACGAGTCGGGGACGGCACTGTCGAGGGCGTCGTACAGATTCGACTGGATGACGCCGCTGGCGCGCAGCCGCGTCGTCGTCCAGGGAATCGTCTCGACGGTCTCGCGCCACCCGCCGCCCGAGTCGCCGCCAAGCCGCGTCAGCCACACGCGCACTTCGGGGCCGGTGCGCACGCCCAGGCGCTGCGCGACCGAGTCGCCCTTCAAGCGGCGCACCTGGAAAACGAGCCCCGGCCGCAAGCGTCGCGAGTCGAGCGCCCGCGCGGCGCTCAGGAAGGCGACATAGTCCCGTCCCGTGATGCCGGCGCGCGTGAGCAGGTCCGACATGGTCTCCCGGGCGTGGAGCGTGTCGGCCCACTCGTCGTAGGCCCTGGTGACGACAATGGCGGGCGCGCTCGGCAGGCGGCGCGCGGACCACGCCGAGTGCGCGGCCCACAACGACCCGCCGACAGCCAGTGTGCCGGCGACCACGTAGTGGCTCGTGCGCCAGGCCATCAGTCCATCTGGCGCCGGATGAAGGTGGGGATCTCCATCTCGTTGAGCTCCGGGTTTCCCGGCGGCGCGGAGGGCGGAGCCGCCGGGCGCTTCGTGCCCCCCGCCACCTCGGCGGGCTTGGCGAATCCGGGCGGTGGCGGCGGGGTCGGGCGCGCACCGCGCTCGCGGAACGGCAGGACGCCGGGGGCGCCACGGCCCGTCGCCGCCGCGTCGGCCAGCGCGCCGCTGCGGTCGAACCCGGTGGCGATCACGGTGATCCGGACCTCGCCGTGCATCGCGGGGTCGTTCACCGCGCCGAAGATGATCTCGGCTTCGTCACCGGCGGCGTCGTGAATCGCTTCGCTGATCTGGGTGACTTCGCCCAGCGTCAGGTCTTCGCCGCCGGTGATGTTGATGAGGACGCCGGTCGCGCCGGCGATCGAGATGTTGTCGAGCAGCGGGCTCGAGATCGCCTGCTGCGCCGCCTCCATCGCGCGATTCTCCCCGCGTCCCGTGCCCGTCCCCATCAGCGCCGCGCCGCCGTTCTGCATCACCGTGCGCACGTCGGCAAAATCGACGTTGACTAGGCCGGTCACGCAAATGAGCGATGAGATGCCCTGCGTCGCGTGTAGCAGGACTTCGTCGGCCTTCTTAAGGGCGTCCTGGAACGGGATCCCCTTCCCCACCACCGCGAGCAGCCGCTCGTTGGGAACGACGATCATCGTATCGACGTGCTTGCGCATCTCGGCGATGCCCATTTCGGCCTGGCGCATGCGCTTCCGCCCCTCGAACAGGAACGGCTTCGTCACGATGCCGATCGTGAGCGCGCCCAGGTCGCGCGACACCTGCGAGATGATCGGCGCCGATCCGGTGCCCGTGCCGCCGCCCATGCCGCAGGTGACGAACACGAGATCCGCGCCCTGCAGCGCGTGCAGCACCTCGTCGCGGTTTTCCTCGATGGCCTGGCGGCCGATCTCGGGCCGGGCCCCGGCGCCGAGCCCCCGCGTCAGCTTCTTGCCGATCTGGATCTTGACGTCGGCTTTGTTGTTGAGCAGCGCCTGGGCGTCGGTGTTCACGGAGATGAACTCGACCCCGCCGACGTGCTCGTCGATCATGCGGTTCAAGGCGTTGCCGCCGCCCCCGCCCACGCCGACGACCTTCATCCGCGCGTTCTGCGTGACTGACTCTTCGAGTTCGAAGATCATGGGTCTCCCCTAGAAGAAATCCTGCAGCCAACGCTTGAGCGGCCCGAACCATTTATCCACGCCCGTCCCGCCGAACAGCACGCCCGGCGCGGCGCCATGCGCCGCCTTGCGTGCCGCGTACAGCACCAGCCCGACCGGCACCGCGTAGCGCGGCGCCTCCACGCTGTCCACCAGCCCCGAGATGCCGAGCTCCGGATGCCCCGCGCGCACCGGCACCGCGAATGCCTCCCGGGCCAGCTCCGCCATCCCCGGCAGGTGCGCCGTGCCGCCGGTCAGCACCACGCCTGCGGGCAACCGGCCCGCGCCGAACCCCGCCCGCTCGAACTCGCGGCCCACCAGCTGGAAGATCTCGTCCACGCGCTGGTGGATGATGTGCGCCAGCAGCTCGCGCGACGCCTGCCGTGCTCCCTGCCCCGGTGTCGACGGCAGGTTGATCATCTCCGCCGCATCGACCAGCGGCGTGTACGCCGCGCCGTGCCGCTCCTTCAACCGTTCAGCATCGGCCTGAGTCACGCCGAGGCCCTGCACCAGATCGTTCGTCACGTGCGTGCCGGCGTACTTGAGGGACGCCAGGTGGCGGATCTTCCCGTCGTGAAAGATTGCCACGCCCGTCGAGCTGCCGCCCACTTCCACCAGCGCGACGCCCAGCTCCTTTTCGTCGTCGGTCAGCACCGCGTACGACGCCGCCAGCGGCTCGAGCACGAGGTCGGCCACGCGGTACCCGGCGCGCTGCACGCTCTTGCGCAGGTTCTGCGCGGCGGTGGACTGCACCGTCACCAGGTACATCTCGACTTCGAGCCGCGTCCCCGTCATCCCGACGGGATCCGAGATGCCGCGCTGCTGGTCCACGATGTACTCCTGCGGGATGTCGTGCAGGAGCTCGTGATCCCGGCCGAGCGACACGGCCCGCGCCACCTCATTCACGCGCGCCACGTCCTGCGCGCTGATTTCGTCCCGGCTCACCGCGACCACGCCGGCGGAGCCGCGCGCCGAAACGTGCTCGCCGGCGATGCCACAGGTGACGTCGGCCACCTTCACGCCGGCCATTCGCTCGGCGTCCTTGAGCGCGGCGGCCACGGAGCGGGTCGTCTCGTCGATGTCCCGCACCATCCCGCGCCGCACGCCGCCGTTCTTCGCCAGGCCCACGCCCAGCACCTTGGCGAGCGGCGCGCGCGGCAGGTCGCCGACCACCTCGGCGATCACCGCGCACGTCTTGGTGCTGCCGAGATCGAGCCCGGCGACGAGGCGGCGCTCCGCCATCAGGCGCTCGCCTTCCGCCGCACCACCACCTGACCGGCGTAGCGCGCGTCCAATTCCGAGTAGCGGCGCGCTTTCGCGGCCAAATCTCTCGCGACCAGCACCACGGCCTGCACGACCTCCGGCCCGGTATCGCGCGCCAGCAGCACGCGGTGGGACCCTAATTCCAGAAGTACGTCGCCGCGCGCTCCAAAGCGCCGCGCGGCATCGATGTCTTGAAACCACGCCGGATCGAACGCCTGGATCCGGGCCAGCACCTGCACGATCCCGCTGTCCGCGACCTGCGCGATCGGGAGATCGAGCGATCCGCCCCCCGTCGCCCGGGTGAGATCGAACGGCAACGGTCGCCCTCCCGCATCCACCGCCACGAGCCCGCCGGCGCCGGGGACCAGCGCGACCGGCTCCACCTCCCGCACGATCACCTTGAGCGCCGCCGGCAGTCGCCGCGCTACGCGTGCGTCCGCCACGCCGGCGAGTCCGCGCACCCGATCGGCCAGCAGCCGCGTGTCGTCGAACACGCTCGCCTTGGGCGCGAGTCGCAGCGCCCCCAGCACGGCGTCCGGATCGAGGTTCCTCACGCCGACGACCTCGATCTGTCGGACGCGGAAGAACGCCAAGCGCCGCAGCAGCGTCGGGGCCGCGAGCCAGAGTGCCAGAGCGCCGAGCACGACCCCGCCCCACACCAGCCCGCGCCGCGGCACGCGCAGCTTCACTTCCGCCCCGTCTTCAAGATACCTAGGAGCTCGGGGCCGACGCGGGTCACATCCCCAGCGCCCAGCGTGAAGACCACGTCCCCGGTCCGCACCGCTCGCGCCACGTGGCCCGTGAGGTCGGCGCGCTCGCGCACCGCCACCGTCGCTGCGCCGGCGCGGATCGCGCTGCGCGCTACGAGATCGTGCGTCACGCCGCCTCCCGCCGCCGGCTGCTCGCGCGCCGCGTAGATCGGCGCCACGACGACTACATCCGCCGCGGCCAGCGCTTCACCCAACGCCGCGCCATGCAGCGCGGTGCGCGAATACAGATGCGGCTGGAACACCGCCACCACTCGGCGACCGGGGAACGCTTGCCGCGCCGCGGCCAGCGTCGCCGCTACTTCGGTCGGATGGTGCGCGTAGTCGTCCACCACCGTCACGCCGCCGGCCTCACCCACTCGCTCGAACCGCCGCCCCACCCCGGCGAACGTCGCCAGCGTCTTCGCGCCGGCGGCGACGTCGGCCTCGAGCGCGTGCAGCACCGCAAGGGCGGTGGCGGCATTGCGCACATTGTGCAGCCCCGGCACCACGAGTCGCAGCTGTACGGATGGCCCGCCGGGCAAGTCCACGGTGGCGCGCGAGCCCGCCGGCTCCTGCGCGACGTCGTGGATCCGCACATCGGCGTTGGCACCGAGCCCCACCCGCCATACCGGTACGCCGAGCCGCGCCGCTACCCGCCCAGCACCCGCGTCGTCGCCCCCGACGATCACGCGGCGGGCGCGCCCAGCGAACTCTATGAAGGCATCCTCGAGCGCGGCCACCGTGCCGTAACACTCGAGATGATCGGCCTCGACGTTGTTCACGACCGCCACCGTCGGGGTCAGCGACAAGAAGGAGCGATCGTACTCGTCGGCCTCGACGACGAACAGGTCGTGCGACCCGACCTTCGCGTTGCCTTGCCATGCAGCGACGCGGCCGCCGGCGAGTCCCGTGGGGGTTCGCCCGGCGGCCGTGAGTGCCTCCGTGACCATCACCGTGGTGGTCGTCTTGCCATGTGTCCCCGCGACCGCCACGACGGTCCCTCCGCCGTCGGCCACCAGCTCCCCAAGGGCGTCGGCGCGGCGTACGATGGGAATGCTCAAGGCCCGCGCCCGCTCCAACTCGGCGTGATCGGGCGGCACCGCCGCCGTAACCACCACCGCCCGGGCGCCCTCCAGATGGCCCGGGTCGTGCCCCCGCCACACCTGCACCCCAAGGGCTGCCAAATCGGCGGCGCCGGAGGGGTCGGTGTCGCATCCCGTTATGGTCACCCCGAGGTGCCTGGCGATGAGCGCCAGCGCGCTCATCCCCGCTCCGGCTATGCCCATGAAGTGGATCGGGCGGGGATCCCCGGGTCGAAACAAGGTCATCTGTGGTGGGCTAGTATAGCGAATCTACTAAACTTGCGAAAGAGCTTGAGGTTAGCCGACCAGTGTCAAAATCCTTGACATGATCGCCCGGGCGGCATCCGGGTGGCCCCGACTCCGGGCGGCGGCGGCGAGCGACGCGAGTCGACCCCGGTCGGCGCCCAACGTGGTGATGACGTCGGCGAGGGAGCCCGACGACACCTCTCGCTCGGGAAGCATCACCGCAGCGCCCGCCGCCGCGAGCGCGCGCGCGTTGAACGTTTGATGATCCGCGGCGGCCGTCGGCAACGGAATCAAGACGCTCGCTTTGCCCCACGCGCACAATTCGGCGACGGTCATCGCGCCGGCGCGGCACACGACGAGGTCGGCGGCCGCGTACGCCGGCGCGATGGGATCGAAAAATCCACGCACGCAGACATTGCTCCCCCGCGGTTGCGCGAGCCTCGCGTAGCGCTCGTACTGCGCGGTCCCCGTACCCCACAACACGTTCACACCCGCGAGCCGCCCCGCGGCGAGTGCGCCGGCGAGCGCTTCGTTGACGGCGCGCGCGCCCTGGCTGCCGCCGAAGACGAAGACCGTCGGTCGCGCGGGATCGAGTCCGAACACCTTGAGTGCGGCGGCGCGCTCGAGGGGCTGGCGGGGAGGCGGCGCGATCGGATTGCCGAGCGCGAAGACTTCGGTCTGCGGACCGAGCCGCAGCCGGGCGCGTGCTTCGGGGAAACCGAGATGCACCTGCCGCGCACCGCGCGCCAGGAGGCGCGTCGTGAGTCCGGGGTACGCATCGGGTTCCTGAAGCACGATCGGCACGCCGCGACGCCGCGCGAACCAGAGCGCCGGCCCCGCCGCGTAGCCCCCGGTGCCGATCGCGAGTGCCGGTCGTTCGACGTCGAGCAGGTCCACCGCGGCGCGCCACACCCGCCACAGGGTCACGGGCCAGCGCAGGTTGCGCCACCAGGTGCGGCGGTAGATCGGTTCCAACGGCAGGAGGTAATAACGGAATGGATGGGAGGGCAGGATGTGCGCTTCGATGCCCCGCTCCGCGCCGACCAACACCGGCTCGTGTCCCGCGTCCTGGGCCGCTCGCGCCAGCGCCAGCGCGGGCATCAGGTGGCCACCCGTGCCGCCGCCTGCGATCAGGATCTTCACCCGGCGGCCGCGCCGCGTCGCCGGCCTCGTGCCACACTCACGAGCACACCCGTCGCCGCGAGGGCGACGATCAGCGATGAGCGTCCGTACGACATGAACGGCAACGTCACGCCGGTCGCAGGAATCACGGCGAGTGTCACCCCGAGGTGCAGCACGACGCTGAGACCGATCATCACCGTGATGCCGGTCGCGAGCAGCTGGCCGAACAGGTCACCGGCGGTGCGCGCGATGCGGAACCCGAGATAAATGAACGTCCCGAACAGCAGCGCGATGGCCAGCACGCCGAGGAAGCCCCACTCCTCGCCGATCGTCGAGAAAATGAAGTCGGAGTAGGCGTACGGGAGGTAGCCGAGCTTCTGCTGCCCCTGCCCCACGCCGACGCCGACCAGTTGTCCCGCCCCGATGCCGATCAGCGATTGTTTCACCTGCCACGTGGCTTCGGTGGGCGCGGCGCCCGGATTCAGAAAGGTGAGCACGCGCGCAAGGCGATACTGCGCGCTCGCCACCGCGCCGTACAGCAGCGGCGTCGCCGCGCTCCCGACCAGGAGAAAATGCCCGATGCGGGCGCCCGCGGTGAATAACACGGTCCCCGCCAGGATCGCCACGAGCAGCGCCATCGAGAGGTTGGGCTCGAGGAAAATAAGGCCGATCACCGGCACGAGGATGACGAGAAACGGCAGTACGCCGAATCGGAAACTGCGAAGTTGCTCGCCCTTCTTGGCGGCGAGCATGGCGCACCACACGACGACCGAGAACTTGGCGAGCTCCGATGGCTGGAGCGACAGCACGCCCAGGCTCACCCAGCGGCGGGCCCCGTTGATGGTCGGGCTGATCGGGTGCGTGAAGGGCAACAGGGGAATCAGGAGGAGGAAGGCCGTCGTGCCGAGCAGCGGCCACGCCCAGCGGCGCCACTTCTGGTAGTCGACACGGGCGAGGATCGTCGCCAAGAGACCGCCCACGACTGCGCCCACCGCTTGGCGCAGCGCGAAACTCGACCCCACCTGCCCCCCACCGCCCGTCGTGACGAGGCTCGACGCCCCGTACACCGCGGCGAGTCCGAAGACGACGAGCACGGCGGTCACGACGGTGATCAAGCGGCTCTCCCAGGCGCGGTCGGTCACATCGCCTCCACGAGCTTGCGGAACGTGGCGCCCCGCTCCTCATAGTTCTTGAACATGTCGTAGCTCGAGCAGGCGGGAGAGAGAAGCACCGCGTCGCCCGACCGAGCCGCGCGGCGCGCCCGCGCTAGACAATCGTCGAAGGTCGTCCCTCGCTCGAGCGGCACCCGGCCCTTCAGGTCTTGCTCGACAATCGGGCCCGCCTCGCCGTACGCGATCACGAGCCGCGCGCGGTCCGCGAGCATCGGCCCGAGGCGCGTGTACGGCTCGCCTTTGTGCCGCCCCCCCAGGAGCAGCACGAAGGGACGGCTCATCGCCTCGATCGCCACGACCGTCGACGCGATGTTCGTCGCTTTGGAGTCGTTGATCCACAGGACCCCGCCGACCTCGCGCACCGGCTCGAGGCGATGCGGCAGCGCCTGGAAAGACCGCAGGCCCTCGCCGATGACGGTCGGTGATACGCCTGCTTCGTGGACCGCGAGCGCGGCGGCCAGCGCATTCGCCACGTTGTGATCGCCGAGCAGATGCAGCTCCTCGCGACGCAGCAGCGCCGCCCCCCCCCCCCAAGGCGCAGGGTGCGGGCGCCGGAGTCGAACCATGCGTCGCCAGGCTTCTTGAGCGAGAAGAACGCCCGCCGCCCGAGCACGCCGCGCGCGAGCTCCAGCACGGCGGGGTCGTCGGCGTTCAAGACCCACATCGAGGACGCGCCCGCATTGCGAAACAGGAGCCGTTTGTCGGCATAGTACGCCTCCACCGACGGGTACCGGTCGAGGTGGTCGGGAGCCAAGTTCGTGAGGATCCCGACGTCCGGAGCGAAATGCGGGCTGTCGTGCAGCTGGAACGACGACACCTCGACGCTGAGCCAGCGATAGCGGTCCCCCGACACCGCGACATCGGCGAGGGGACGGCCGATGTTGCCGGCGGCGGTCGCCTTGAGGCCGGCCATCGCGAGCAAGTGCGCGACGAGCGCCGTGGTGGTCGTCTTGCCGTTCGTGCCCGTAATCGCGATGCAGTGCGTCTCTCCCGCGGCCGCGAGCGCCTGGAACCCGAGGTCGAGCTCCGAGACAATGTCGATTCCCGCCTCGCGGGCCGCCGCCAGGGGCGCCGCGTCGGGCGGCACGCCGGGAGATACGACGACCGCCGCGGCCGCGCGAATTTTGGCGAGATCGTGACGCCCGACGTCCACCTCGACGCCGGGAAGCCCGCGCAGCGCGTCGGCCGCGGCCCCCGCGTACGGATGGTCCGAGCCGTCGCTGGCATAGACGCGCACGCCCTCGCGCGCCAGCAGGCGCGTGGCCGCGACGCCGCTCTTCCCCAGACCCACCACGGCGACGACGCCGTTCCGCCACGCGTCGGGCAACTTCATCGCACCTTGAGCGTGGCGAGGGCGATCATCGCGCACAGGACGCCGAGGATGTAAAACCGCATGACCACCTGCGGCTCCGCCCATCCCAGCTTCTCGAAGTGATGATGGAGCGGCGCCATGCGAAACACGCGATGGGCGTCGGCGTACTCCTTCCCGCGGCGCTTCTTGTGCCAGCGATACACGCCCGTCTGCAGCATCACCGACACGGTTTCCGCCGCGAACACGCCCCCGGCGATCAGCAGCAGAAACTCCGCCTTGAGGAGGATCGCCACGGTGCCCAGCGCCCCGCCGATCGCGAGGGCGCCGGTGTCACCCATGAACACCTGGGCGGGGTGCGCGTTGAACCACAGGAACCCGAGCGCCGCGCCCATCAGCGCGCCGCAGAAGATCGCCAGCTCTCCCGCGCCCGGCAGATGCAGCACGAGCAACCAGCGTGCCGCGTCGACGCGGCCGAAGAGATAGGCGAAGATCGCAAACGACCCTGCGACGATCGCGGTGAGTCCGGCTGCGAGCCCATCGAGCCCGTCGGTGAGGTTGACCGAATTCGAGCTGCCCGTGATGACCAAGGTCACGAAGAGGACGTACACCGGCCAGGGAAGCACCAGCAGCGTGTACTTGAGTAGCGGGAGCTGGGTCGATCCGGCGTCGACCCCCACCACGAGCGGGAACAGAATGAGATACACGCCGAGCGCGATCCCGAACGACATTTGTCCCGTGAGTTTCCAGCGCGCCACGAGACCCTGGGATTTGCCGCGCACGATCTTGAGGTAGTCATCGACGAACCCGATCGCGCCCATCCACAGGGTCGCCACGATCGCGACGATCACGTAGCGGCTGTCGAGACGCGCCCACAGGATCGTCGGCAGTAACGTGGCCAGAATGATGATGAGCCCGCCCATGGTGGGCGTCCCGCGCTTCTCCTGGTGGCTCGCCGGTCCCTCGGCGCGTACCACCTGCCCCACCTTGCGCTCGCGCAGCTTGCGGATGATCCACGGTCCCAAGACGAACGCGAGGAGCAGCGCCGTGACCGTCGCCCCGGCCGCCCGAAACGTGATGTAATTGAAGAGATTGAAGAGGATGTGCTGGCGGGCGAGCGGTGCGAGCAGGTGATAGAGCACGAGGGGACGGCCCCTTCAAGTGAGGTGGCGCAACACTCGCTCCAAGGCGACGCCGCGCGACGCCTTGAGCAACACGATCTCGTTTCCCACGAGCGCCGCCTTGAGCAACGGCCCCAGCGTCTCGGCATCGGGAGCGGTGATCAACCGCTCCCCCAATGCCCGGCGGTGCCGCTCGAAGGCGGGGACGAAGTCCCCCACCGCTGCCACCGCCTCCGGCGCCGGGAGGAAGCTCATCAGCTCGTCAGCGACGAACGCGTGTAATCTTGCACTCTCCGGGCCCAACTCCAACATCGAGCCCAGCACCACCACCAGCGGCCGTCGCCGCCGGGCCGCGTACGTCAGGGCCGTTTCCAAGGCGGCCAGCACCGAGTCGGGGTTGGCGTTGTAGCTGTCGTCAATGATCGTGAGGGAGCCCCGCGACACGAGGCCCCCCCGCCCGGCCGGAATCTGCACGCCTCCCAAGCCCGCCACTGCCGCGTGCGGCTCGACGCCGGCCTCGCGGGCCACGGCGAGGGCGATCATGGCATTGTCCACCTGGTGGAGGCCCAGGACCGGCAGGGTGACGGAGGCGCCTGCCCAATGCAGCACGGTCCGGCCCGCGTCGTCGACGTCGACCTTGTCGGGGTGGATCTCGCCGAACTCGTCACGCGCCACGACCACGACCTTATGCGCCCGCCGCCGCGCCTCGGCCACCAGGGCCGGCGCGTTCCCCACCACGGCCACGGGCGCGCCGTCGAGCAGCGACGCTTTTTCCTGGAGCAGCCGCTCCACCGACCCGAAGCCCTCGAGGTGAGCATACCCGACGTTCGTGACCACCGCGATCGTCGGCTCGATGATGTCCCGCAGCGCCGCGATTTCGCCGGGGACGCTGGCGCCCGCCTCGATCACGAGGGCCTCGGCGTCCTCGGGCGCCGCCAGGATCGTCAGGGGGACGCCCACGAGGTTGTTGAGATTTCCAGCGGTTGCGTGCACCCGCGCCCCCCACCGGGGGGAGAGGGCGCTGCGGATCATTTCCTTGGCGCTGGTTTTGCCGCTCGATCCCGTGACTGCCACCACCGGCGCACCCGCCGGCAGCAAGCGGCGCCGCGCGCGCGCCAGGAGGCCCAGCGCCGCGAGCGTGTCGGCTACCTCGAACAGCGCGAGCCCGGCCACGGGCGGCGTCCCGCGGCGCACCACGGCGCCGGTGGCGCCGGCGGCCTTCGCCTGGGGGAGAAAGTCGTGGGCGTCGAACCGCTCACCCTTCAAAGCGACAAACAGGGTACCGGGTATCGGGTGACGGGTGTCGGTGGTGACGCCCGTGAATGTCAGCGCGCCGGGCGCGCGCACGGCAAGCGCTTGTCCGACGCGTGCGCTGGTCCAGAGCGTCACGCGGCGCCGAGCTCCCGCACGATTTCGCGCTCGTCGAACGGCTGCTTCTCGGTTCCGACCACTTGATACGTCTCGTGGCCCTTCCCCGCGAGCAGGACCGTGTCGCCCAGGCGCGCCAGCTCGAGCGCCTGCGCGATCGCGGAGCGGCGGTCCGCGAGACGATAGTGGGGACGGCTCCCCATCCCGGCCTCGACCTCGTCGAGGATGCGCTCCGGGTCCTCCGTGCGCGGGTTGTCGGACGTGGCGATCGCGATGTCGGCGAGGCGCGCCGCGGCCGCACCCATTGGCGCCCGTTTGCCGCGGTCGCGGTCCCCCCCGGCGCCGAATACGACGATCACCCGGCCGCCGGGCGCCGTGATGTCCCTCGTGGTCTCGAGCGCCCGCTCGAGCGCGTCGGGGGTGTGCGCGTAATCACGCAATATCGTGCACGGGTCGGCGGCGATGCGTTCCATCCGGCCCGGCACCTGCGGCGCGGTCGACAGCCGCTCGGCGACCTCCGCCGGGCGCACGCCGAGCCCGACGGCGCAAGCCGCCACGCCGAGCGCGTTGGCGACGTTGAAGCGGCCGAGCAGCGGCAGGGCGACGGGGTGGCGACTGCCCGCGGCGACGAGGGTGAAGCGCGCACCGCGCGCATCCACGGTCACGGCGGTGGCGGTCACGTCCGCATTCCCTCGTTCGCCGAAGGTGACGCGGCGCGGCGTGCGCGGCAGCTTTGCCCAGGCCGGATCATCGACGTTGATGACGGCGAGCCCATCGGGGGGGGGCGCGAGGTAGTCGATGAGCCGTGCTTTGGCGGCAAAGTAGGCCTCGAACGTCTTGTGATAATCGAGGTGGTCGCGTGTGAGATTCGTGAAGATGGCGGCCTGGAACACGAGGCCGTCGATCCGGCCCTGATCGAGACTGTGGGACGACACCTCCATGGCCGCGCCCCTCGCGCCTCGCTCCACCAACGCGGCCAGCGTGGCCTGCAAGTCGATCGGCCCGGGGGTCGTGAGATTCCCCGCTTCGCTTTCGACGGATGCGCCGGCCGGATCGAACGCGCCCAGCGTACCGATCGAGCCCATGGGCCAGAGCGCGCTCAGCACGTGGCGCGACAAGGTGACGGACGTCGTCTTGCCATTCGTGCCGGTGACGCCCACCAGCTTGAGCCGGGCGGCGGGCCGCTCGAACCACGTCTCGGCGGCGACCGCGGCGGCGCGGCGGCCGTCCCGCACCACGATCTGCGGGAGGGCCACGGCCTGCGGCGCTTCTACGAGCGCGGCGGCCGCGCCACGCGCCGCCGCGGCGGCGACGAACGCGTGCCCGTCCTGGACCGCGCCACGGACCGCGCAGAAGAGGGTTCCGGGTGTCAGGTGTCGCGTGTCGGCGGTCAGCCCGGTGATTTCGGGCAGCGCCGTGGGCGCCTCGACCAGCAGATTCGCGCGGTCGAGCGCGGCGACGATCGCGGCGAGACGGCTCAGTGTCGTGGCTCCGCGAACAGCGTGACGGTCGAGCCCGCTACCGCGTCGGCGCCCGCGGCCGGCCAGCTGTGGTGGACGACACCCCAGCCCTTCACCACCACCCGGAAGCCATGACGATGCAGCGTGCGCGCCGCCTCGCGCAGGGGGCGGCCCGTCACATCGGGCACCGCGCGCTTCGGCTGCGCGCGGTCGCTGTCGGGCGCGGCTGGAGGAGCGGGCACGCTCACCACGTAAGGCACGAGGCCGTCCGGTTCCTCGAGTGGCGCGCGCTCGGCCGTGGGCGCCACGTTCGAGAGGCGCGCGCGGTCCAGGGCGACGGTGCGGGCGGCCAGCGCTTGCTCGAGCATCGAGCGCGTGACGGGGGCGGCCGTCTGCGCCGCGAAGTAGCTCCCCTTCTGCGGGTTGTCGATTTTCATCACGACCACGAGCTGCGGATCGTCCGCCGGGAACAGCGCCGCGAACGACGCCGTGTATTGCCCGGGCGCATACCGTCCGCCGACCACGCGGCGCGCGGTGCCGGTCTTGGCCGCGAGCTGGAAGTTGGCGAGGGCCGCGCGCTCGCCGGTCCCTCCGGCCTCGACCACGCCGCGCAGCAGGTCGCGCAGGCGCGCCGCCACCTCGGGGGTGACGGCCCGCCGCACCGGTTCCGGGCGATGGCGGTAGAGCACGGCGCCGGAAGGATCCCGGATCTCGCGGATCAGGGTGGGCTGCAGCAGCACGCCGTCGTTGGCGATCGCGCCGTACGCCGCCGCGACCTGCAGCGGCGTCACGGACAGCTCGTACCCGATCGCCAGGCTCGCCGAGCTCGGCCGCGTCCACTCATATGGCAGGCGCAGCTTCCCCGGCGACTCCGCGGGGAACTCGATGCCGGTGGGGGCGCCGAAACCGAACGCGCGCAGCATCGTGTACTGCTCGTCGGGCTGGAGCCGGGCGGCGAACTTCACGAGGGCGATGTTGCTCGAGACGCGGATCGCGTCGGCGAGTGTGAGCGACGGCAGCGGGTGCTCGTCGGTCACGAGGCGGTCCGGCAGCTGATAACGGCCCCCTTCACCCGAAACGTGCTCGCCCGGGCGCACGCGGTTGAGCGAGACGAGCGCCGCGGCGGCGAAGATCTTGGCGAGCGACCCCGGCTCGAAGGTGTCGGTGAACGCACTGGGGCGCGGGCTGCCATCGCGGCGGCGCGACGCGACCGCCAACGCCTCTCCCGTCACGGGATCGAGCATGACGACGTCGCCGCCCTCGGCGTCCATGCGGTCGAGCGCGTCGTCGAGCGCGCGCTGCGCGATCTCCTGCAGCTCCGCGTCGAGCGTGAGGACGACGTCATGGCCGGGGATCGGCTGCGAGATGACGCGGGCCGGCGATTCATACTCGCGCCCGGCCCGGTCCTTGAGCACGACCGCGGCCCCCGGCGTGCCGGCGAGGAGACTGTCGAGCAGGCGCTCGAGGCCCGAGGCGCCGAGCCCGTCGTCGCCCACCCGGCCGATGACCGCGCGCGCGAATTCCGCCGAGGGGTAGAAGCGCCGCAGCACCGGCTCCAAGTGGACGCCCCGCACCGCGCGCAGCGGCTCCACGTCGAGCGCCGTGTAGGGACCAGCGAACCACGCGTACCGGCGGCGCAGGGCTCGATCGAGGTCGCGCGGCGCGAGGCGCAGCCGCCGCGCGATCAACCCCGCGTCGCCGCGCTGATCGCGCAACTCATTGGGCGCGACACCGACGTGATAGGTCTCCTGCGTCAGCGCCAGCGCGGCGCCGTGGCGATCCGAGAGCGTGCCGCGGCGCGCCTCGAGCACGACGTGCTCCGTCCGTTGAGCCGCAGCCTCGGCCGCGTGACGCCGCCCCTCCAGCAGCTGCACCTGCGCAGCGCGCAGCACCAGCGTGGCCAGCGCCGCCAGCAGACCCGCTTGCACGAAACTGAGGCGGACGACGGGCTTCGCCATCGTCAGTTCGGCCGCGGAGCAGGTGCGGGCAGGAGGATGATTTCAGTGTCGGCAGGGAGCCGCAGGCCCAGACGCTGCGCCCGCGGCAGCAACACCGCACGACTACTCGCGGTGCGGATGCGGCGCTCCAGCTCGTCACGCCGGCCCTCGAGACCGGCCCGCTCGGCGCGCAGGTCGGTGAGTGCGCGGGCGGCGTTGAGCGACGCCGTCTGGCGCGCGATCACCGCCCACAGCGCCGCGAGCAGCGCCACCAGCCAGATCGCGAGCCAGTGCCGGCCCTTAATCCTCGCCACGGGGCTCCTCGGCCGTCTCGAACGCGCGGAATTGCGCCGAGCGGGCGCGGACGTTCTCCGCCACTTCGGCGGCGTCCGCAACGATCGGTTTCTTGGTCAACACGCGTCCCAAGGCGCGGCCGCGGCAGGTGCAGACCGGCTGGCGCGGCGGGCACACGCACGACCGGGCCCACTCGCGGAACAGATGTTTGACGATGCGGTCCTCGCCCGAATGGTACGTGATGACGCCCAGGCGCCCCGCCGGAACCAGCGCGTCGCGGAATTGCGGCAACGCGGCGCTGAGCTGCCCCAGCTCATCGTTGACCGCGATGCGCAGCGCTTGAAATAGCCGCGCGAAGTCCGAGGGGCCCGAGCGGGGCCCCAGTTTGGCTCGGATCGCGTTGACGAAGTCGTCGCTCACCGTAAACGGGCCTGTGAGCCGCCGCCGCACGATTTCCTTCGCGAGTGCGCGGGCCCGTCGCTCATCGCCGTAGTCCGCGAACGCGGCCGCGAGCCGCTCCTCGGGCCAGCTGTTCAGCACATCGCGCGCGCTCGGCCCCGCTCCGGGGGTCATCCGCATGTCGAGCGGCGCCCCGGGACGAAACGTAAATCCCCGCTCCGCCGTGTCGACCTGGTGCGAGCTGATGCCGAGATCCAGGAGCACGCGGTCGGGACGGAATGCGCGGACGGCGGCGAGTGCTTCCGGGGAACCGTAGGACGCGGTGAGGTACTGGACGGTCCCGTCGCCGAGGTGAGCCCGCGCGGCGGCAATGGCGGCCGGGTCACGATCGATGCCCAGCACGTCGGCCCCGGCCGCCATGAGCAGCGCGGCGTGGCCGCCGCCGCCGAGGGTCGCATCCACGGCGCGCCGGCCCCCGGTCGCCCAGTCGCGGACGGCCTCCGCGAGGACGGGGACGTGGTAGGTGTGGGCGCTGGACACCTTCCAAAATACGACAGCCCCGCCTGACAAAACAGGCGGAGCCAGTTCAGGCGGGGCTGACGGGGCTCGAACCCGCGACCTCCGGTGTGACAGACCGGCGCTCTAACCAGCTGAGCTACAGCCCCCTACGACAGAGCGCCGGAAGATAGACCCGTGCCCAACTCAATTCAATGGCGCATCAGAAATTGCGGCACTTGAATGCCTGTCGCACTTGGTCCTTCCCCTTCTCGTACTGCGCCACAAACCCGAGCATCTGGTCCGCCGTCGGCGGGTGCACGCGCCGCCCGAGGAGGAGTGCGGTTTTCGTGCGCTCCAACCGGTCGAAGATGGCCTTGGCCTTGTCGCAACGTTGCCTGTCGTTGGCCTTGAGTTGCGTCATGGCTTGATACGGCTTGTTGAGGGTCAACACGGACGACAAACCATACCAGAAGCTGGCGTTGATCCGCACCTGGAAACGCGGCCCAACCGTGTCGGAGGCCGACTTGGGCGCCACCGCCTGGAGCAGCGTGTCGAGCCAGATGTACGCGTGATCGTAGGCCGCCGCTTGCGCGATCTTTGAGCCGCCGGTGAGCATGATGACGGCGGCGGTGAGGCGCTGGGTGCTATCGCTCGAGACGAGGCCCGGATGCAAGTACGGACGGGCGGAGTCGACCTTTTCGCCGAATGCCTGTTGCAGCGGCCTCAGGGCGGCGGAGTCCCTCGGGGCCACGAAACCGTGGGGGTCGTAGACCGCGTGATCCACGATCGTCTTGGCGATGAGGAGGCTGAGGGGCACATCGTTCCCCTGCTCGAGGGCCAGCGCCTTCTTATAGATGGCGACCGCCGAATCAACCATTCCCGCCGTCTCGAATGCACCGCCCCGCGCCTTGAGGAAGCGAATACTGTTTGGAAAGTTGTGGACGGCGACCTGGGTGAAGGTGAGTATCGCCTGAGTATCGGCTGCCGACTGCGCGGCGCCAATCGCCGTATTGAGGAACGTCGTGTCTTTGAGCAAAGCCGAGTCGTGTTGCGCCTGAGCCTTGAGCCCGGCAACCGCGCACGGCCACAGCGAGCCCTCGATGCAGCTGCGGGTCTTCAACTCGAGCATCGCCTGGTCGGCCGGAGCCACCTGCAGCCCGGCATCGAGCAGGTCCACTGCGCGCTTGAACTCTTTCATCTGACGCAGCAGCTGCACGATGCCGAGCAGCTCAGACGTGTTGCGCTTGTCGCCCTCCCACCGCCGGATGAACGCATCGATCGCCTTGAGCGTATCGCCCTTCTGCTGCCAGCCGTGCGCGATGTTCTCGAGTGCGGTGCCGTTGTGGGGGTCGCCCTTCAGCGCCCGCTCCGACGCCGCGATGAGGCTTTCGACGGGCATGCGTTGCGCTTCGTACACGCTGGCGATGCACAGGTAGGCGCCGGTCGAGGTGGAGTCGATCGTCAGCGCCTTCTGCGCCGCCGCGATGGCCCGCGCGAACTGACCGCGCTGGCGACTCGCCGTGCACTCGCGCGACTGCTCACTCGCCCGGATGATGGTGTTGAGACGCTGGGCGATCGTCTCGGCCAGCGCCTGCGTCGTGCCGGGATTGTTGCTGGCGGTATACGTCGCCGCCATCCCGGAACTCGAGATGTCGTAGACGCGGACGTTGGCGACCACGGTGGAGCCGTTGTGCGCGAGGGTTCCCGTGACGTACGCCTGCACATTGAGGAAGCGCGCCAGCTGCTTTGCCTGCTGATCGTCGAGCAGGCCGTCGCACGGGAAACCCGACGCCTGAAGCGCCTCGCACAGTTTCGCCTTCGTGATGACCAACACCTTGTACTTGGCGAGCTGCCCGATGCGCTCGCGAACGGCGTCCGACAGCGCGATGCTCGTGGCGGAGTCCGCCGAGGCCACCATGAAGGGCAGCACGAGCAGTTTCTCGGTCGGCTGCTGCACGGCGAGCTGAGCGGCAGTGGTGCCGGCGACGCCCGCCATCAGTGCGGCCACCAAACAAACTTGTCTCACGCTGGTCTTACCTCCGTTGCGGACTGCTACCCCGATGGGCGAAGAGGGATTCGAACCCCCGACTTCCTGCGTGTAAGGCAGGCGCTCTGAACCGCTGAGCTATTCGCCCGGGCGACACCGCGTCGCTAAAGGGCCAAGCCTACCGGAAAGAATACGCAGTAGCCGAGGACGAGCAGAATGGGCGCGAGCGTCGTGGATCCCTTGGACAACAGCCAGTAGCCCGCCACGAGCGACACAATCGCCGCGGCGAGACAAAAATAATTCTTGGGTCCGAAGCGCAGGCGCGAGCGAGCGAGTATCTGCTCTGGCATAGGGGCAGGAGTTTACGGGGTAATGTCAAGCTCGTCAAGCAGTTGGCCGTCGTCCAACGCGGCGCGGCGGGCGCGGTCGCGGCGCCGCCGCAACATCACGAGCGCAGCGAGCACCGCGCCGATCGCGGTCCAGAACAAGCCCATCGCGGCCGCCCATGACAGCCAGCCATAGCGCGACGCTACGTCGCGCTGCCACCGCGTCTCGAAGTCACCCTCGGTCAGATGATACGTCGCGCGCAGCGCCGCGTCGAACGTCTGGGCTTGCGCGAGGTTCGCCATCAGGGGATCGAGCCCCCGCTGGCCACCCCACCGGTCGAGCAGCAACACCGCGGTCGTCGCCAGCGCGTACCCCGCCTCGGCGTCCCCCCGCCCGCCCCGCAGCGCCCGATCCACCTCGTCGAGATCCATCCGTACGCCACGCGCGAGCTGCCAGTTCAACCGCAGCGCATCGAGCCGATCCCACTCTTGCGCGGCGACCGCCGCATACCCTTCCTCGAACCACAGCGGCGTGCCGCGTCCCACCCGCCAGCGCAGCGCCAGGTGGGCGAGCTCGTGACGCAGGGGGCCGGTCAGCCGGTTCGACGGTTTGTCGGTGAGAAGGACGACGGTCCCAGCATCTGGAAACGCGGCGCCCTCGCTCCACATCGGGAGCCGGCCGCGGGTGAGGGAGTCGTACCGCTGGCGGGTGGGCGCGAGGATCAGGTGGATGGGACGATCAGGCAAAGCCCCGATGCCCGGGAAGTCGGACGCGTGGTCCGCGACCTCGGCGAGCGAGGCGGCGAGCGTTTGCTGGCCGGGCCAGGATACCGCGGTCACGCGCCCTACCTGCACCACCGTCGGGCCCTGCAGCAGCAGGGCGAGGAGCGCTAGTCTCGCGGTGGCTCCTCGCCCTTGGCGACAAGATCCAGCATCTCCTGACACTTCTTGCCCCAGGGGTTGAACTTGTTCGCCTTGAAGCCGTCGGCCCATGTGGTCTTGGCCGTGTCGTGCTCGCCGGCGAACCAGTGCGCGCGCCCGAGCTCGTAGTAGGCCTCGATCAGATTCGGACCGAGCTTGAGCGTCTTCTGAAAGAACGTCTCGGCATCCTCGTACATCTCGCGTTGCAGGTAGACGAGGCCGAGGTAGAAATGCGCGTAGAGCGTGGCTTTCTTGTCGTTGTCGAGCCGGATCGCTTTCGACAGGTGCTCGATCGCCTCACCGAAGATGTGCTTCTTGAGACAGATGAATCCCACGTTGATGCGAGCGAGCGAGTTCGCCGGCTCCTTCATCAGCACCTTGGAGAACGTCTGGAGCGCGTCGTCGTAGTCCTCGTGCAGCATCTGCGCCCAGCCGAGCAGCGACTCGGCCTGTGTCTCCCCGGGCGAGAGCTGGAGCGCCCGCTGCAACGCCTGAATCGCGCCGGCATGATCGCCGAGCGAGATCAGGCTCCACCCCTTCTCGATGAACGTCGAGGCCCCGATGTGGTCGGCGTGCACGGCGGGGCGCTGGCCGGTGAATTCCGGCGCCGCCGCTTGCTTGGTATCGGCGGTGAGCTGCTTGTAGCGCTCCACCAGCTGGCGGATGTCGTCCTTCAGCTGCGTCAACTCACCCAGGTACGTGTCGATGCGCTTGAAGTAGCCGATGATCTCGCGCTTGGCGGCCTCGCGCTCGGCGCCGCCCGTCGCGCCGTCGAGCTGGCGGGCGATCGCGTCGTACTCCGCGCGCAGCCTGGCGATGGGGGATTCGCTCATTTCGCCTTGGCGGGCGCCTGGACGGCCTCGAGCGCCAGCTTCTCTTTGGACGACAGCAGCTTGTTGGTATTGAGCACGATGATCGTCCGTCCGTTCGTCACCACCAGGCCCGTGATGTACTCCGCGGCAAGGCCCTTCACGATGCCCGGCGGCGGCGTCACGGTCGCGGCGGCCACCTGGAGGACTTCCGTGACGGCGTCCACGATGAGCCCGATCTTGCCGGCCTCGAACTCGAGGATGACGGTACGGGTATCGTCGCGTAGCGGCGCCGCCACGCCGAGCCGTTTGCGCATGTCGATGAGCGGAATCGCCCCCGTCTGATACTGCAATACCCCCTCGAGGAACTCGGGGGCCTTGGGGAGCGGGGCGGGCGCCTCGTAGCGCAGGATACGCTCAACCTGAAAGATGTTGAACGCGAAATCGTGCCCGCCCACTTTGAAGGTGACGAGCTGAACGTCGTCGCCGGCGGTGCTCATCCGATGCGGTCTCCCAGCGCTTCCAAATCGAGTATCGGCACGAGCGCCCCGTCCTGCGCCGCGACGCCCGACGCCCACGGGAGCGATTGGCCCCGCGGCACGGGCATGGCCTGCTCGCGCACCACGGCGTCCGCGTCGTCGACCTCGAACGCGACTTGCCGCCCGCGCAGCTCGACCAGCACCACGGTGCGGCCCAGCTCCGCCGGCGCGACCCGTCCGGTGAGGAACGCGCCGAGATGGATCAGCGGCACGAGCCGGCCGCGCAGGGGCGTCATGCCGCGCACGGCGGGCAACGAGCGCGGTACGTCGAGCACTTGGCCGGCGTCCGCGACCTCGAGCACCCGCCCCACCGGCAGCCCGTACGCCCTGCCCTCCGCGCGAACCAACAAGTACCCCTTCATGGCCGGCTCCCTCCTCCTCCTCCGCGTGCCACTGCGCCGCGGCGCGTCAGCTCGACGGCGACGCGGTCGGCAATCTGTCCGAGCGGCAGCACGGCGTCCACTCCCCCGGCTTGCAGCGCGGCGTTCGGCATCCCGTAGATCACCGCCGAGTCGCGGTCCTGTGCGACGCCGCCGCCGCCCGCATCGTGGATGGCGCGCAGCCCGTCCGCGCCGTCGCGGCCCATCCCCGTCAATACCACGCCCACGCTCTTGGCGCCGAACACCTGCGCTACGGAGCGAAACAGGTGGTCGGCGGCGGGACGCACGCCCCACACCGTCGGTGTCTGGTCGAGCGTGATCACGGGACCGTCGCTGCTGGGACGCACCCGCATATGATAATCGCCCGGCGCGACGTACGCCGTGTCGGCCACGATCGGCGCTCCGTCGGCGGCCTCGACCACACGCAGCCGGCTCATCGAGTCGAGGCGCTCCGCGAGGCTGCGGGTGAATTTGGGCGGCATGTGTTGAACGATGAGCACCGCGGCGTTCCGCCCCGTGGGGAGGTGGGGCACGAGGTCGGCGAGCGCGCGCGGCCCGCCGGTCGACGCGGCGACGGCGACCGCCAAGGTCGCGCGGCCGCGCAGCGCCAGCTCGGGAGGGTGCGCGACCGGCGCGGGAGGCCGCGCCATGACCTTGACGTGCGAGACGTCGGCGGCGAGGGCGCGGCGCACCGCGGCGATCAGTTCCGGCGCGAGGCCGGCGAGGGCGGCCCGCCCCGACGCGTCGGGCGACGGTTTCGCGACGATCTCGACGGCGCCGAGCTCGAGGGCGCGGATCGCGGTAGCGGTGCCGGGGCCGGCATGGGCGCTCACCACGACGATCGGCCGGGGCGACTCCGACATGATGTACCCGATGGCACCGAGCCCGTCGAGCTCGGGCATCTCGAGATCGAGCGTGACCACGTCGGGGTCGTACTGGTGCACCTTGCGCACGGCATCGACGCCATCGCGCGCCGTCGCGACGACGCGAAACGGGCCCTCCTCCGCTTCCCCACCGCCCAGCACATCCACGAGGATGCGGCGGATCAAGGCGCTGTCGTCGGCGACGAGGACGGTGGGCCGGGCGTCAGATGACTTCTGCATCGGCCCCCACCGACCGGATCTCCACGCGGCCATCCTTCACGTGGAACCGGATGCTGCGGCCGCGCTCGCCGCCCACCGCCTCGCGCACGATCGGGATGGAGGCGGCGCGCAGGGCGTTCCGGGCCGCCACGATGTTGCGCTCGCCCATCTGGATCGTGCCCGGGGTCATGAGCTGGCTGAACATGCTGGCGCCGCCCGCGAGCTTGGCGACGAGGCGGCGGGGCTCGGCCCCGAGGGCCTTGAGGCGCTCGACGAGCAACGGCACCGCCGAATCGGGGAACTTGGCCAGGTTCGTGGCGTCGTGGGCGAGGCTGCGCGACGGCAGCAGGACGTGCGCCATGGCGCCGGCCGCCCGGTCCGCGTCGTGCAGCATGATGGCGACGCACGACCCCAGCCCCAGCGTCACGATCACGCCCTCGCCGCGCTCCGCGGCCCAGTCGGCGACCTTGACGATGACTTCCTTCACGCGGGCTTCTTGTAGATCCGCTCGCGCGGATCGACGAGCGCGAGCCGGTCGCGCGCGGGCCCGAACAGCGTTTCGACCTTGCCGAGCAGGAGGATGCCCCCGGGGGCGAGCGCGTCCACGAACACCTGAAACAGCTTTTCCTGGGCCTGCCGCTCGAAGTAGATGACCACGTTGCGGCAGACGACCAGCTCGTAGGGCTTGTGCGGCGGCGGCTCGCGCATGAGGTCGTGCGCCAGGACGTGCACGAGCCCGCGCACGGCGGGCACCGGTTGGCGCGGCGGCTCAGCCGTGAAGTAGCGGCGCTTGAGGTCGACCGGCATTTCGGTGAAGGCCGTCTCGGGGTAGCTCGCCTGGCGCGTGCGCTCGAGGCTCAACCTGTCCACGTCGGTCGCATCGATGGACGCGTGGTCGGTCGCGCTCCCGCCGGCAATCTCGGCCAGGAGGACCGCGATGGTGTAGGGCTCCTCACCCGATGCGCACCCCGCGGACCAGATGCGCAGGCGCCCGTGCCGCGCCGCCCACAACGCGGCCAGGTGCGGGCGCAGCGCGTGCCACGTCTCGGCATTGCGGTAGAACTTGGTGACGTTGATGGTGAGCGCGTCGAGCAGGTGCTGGTACTCGTGGGCGTCTTCGTCGAGCAGGCGACTGTAGTCGTCGTAGGTATGGACCCCGCGGGCCCGCATCCGGACCGCGAGCCGCCGCTTGAGGCACTTGTCCTTGTACGACTCGCAGCTTACGCCGCGCATCCGCGAGATCTTCTGCGTCAACGCCAGAAACGCACGCTCGTCCTGCGGCGAGCTCACGACAACGTGCTCAGCGTTTCCAGATTGGCTTTCACCAGTTCGTGCTTGGGGTTGAGCTCGAGGGCCCGGCGCCACAACTCTCCGGCGTGCTCCCGGTCGGTCCGCTTGTACGCGATGTTGCCCAGCTTGAAGTAGACGTCGTCGCCGAGATCGGGCGCCAATTCCACGGCGCGCTGGTAGAGGTCCCACGCCTCGTCGTAACGTGAGGCGCGGTACAGGAGATCGCCCAGGTTCTTGGACAGCTGCGGCAGCGAGGGCTCGTCGTGCAACGCCCCGCGCGCCAGCTCCTCGGCCGCCGGCAGGTCGCCGGCGAGCTCCTTCAAGACGGCGAGATTGTTGCGCAGCACGGCGTGCTGCGGGTGCGCCGCCACGGCCTGCTCGGCGGCCTGCTCGGCCTCCTCGAAGTCTCCGGCGGCGGCCGCGACGAGCGCCCGCGCCCAGAACCACACGGGTGGGATCTTGTCCGCGAACAGTTCCTTGGCGCGATCGAGCCGGCCGGCGGCGCTGGCGTGGTCGCCGCGCTTCAGCGCGACGATGCCCCAGCCTACATAGACGCGGGGATCGGTCCGGGCGCGCGACGCCGCCTCGGCGTAGGCCGTTTCCGCGTCGTCCAGGCGGCCGAGCTGTTCGTACGCCAGTCCCAGGTTGTGCAGCACGGCGGGTCGAGAGCCACCCCTCTCCGCGGCGAGCCGCAACGCGTCCATCGCCTCGCGCCAGCGGGCCTGCTTGAGCGCCACCAACCCGATGAAGAAGTGGGCGTTCGCGTCGGTGGAGCGCAGCTCGGCGACGCGGCGGAACTCGCGCGCCGCTTCGTCGAGCATGCCCGTCTTGTAGAACGCGATGCCGAGGTTGCGGTGCTCCTCGACCCGCGCGTCGGTCATCTTCAGGTCTTCCGCGCTGGCCGTACGGCCGGCGCGATGCACGAAGCCCGCCGTCACGAGTCCGTACAGCGCCTTGCCGACTTCGAACTCGCCCAACCCGGAGTCCTCGATCACCTGATTGACGTCGCGCGAGCCGTCGAGCAGCGGCAGCAACCGGCCCTGGGTCTCGGTGAGCTTGGCGTCGCTGATGGCGAGCCGGTCGCGGTCGAGGACGAAGATCAGGTCGAAGGACGGGATCTTCTTCTCGATCAGGCTCCACTCGTCGACCCGGCGGGCGCCCTCGAGCAGCAAGGATTCGGGGTTGATCGAGACGAGGAAGTCCTGCTGCTCCGGCCGGACGTCGGCCTCGAAGTTGAAGGTGCCCTGCGTCCAGGTGAACAGGTAGTAGACTGACTCCTCGATCTGCATGCGCATGTAGCGCTCGAGCTCCTGCTGCGTGAGCACCGTCTGGGCTACGAGGATCTCGCCCAGCTTCTTGTCGCGCTCCTTGGCCTGGCGGTGGACCGCCGCGTCGAGCTGCTCCTGCGAGATCTTCTCGTGCTTGACGAGGATGTCGCCGAGACGGTCGCGACGGTTCACGATCGACGCGTAGCAGATGCGACCCTTGTCGAAGTAGATGTAACCGAAGTTCGAGCGGTCGGCGATCGACAGGCAGCCCGTTTTCTGCCCCAGCGCGAGCAGCTGCAGCACGTCGGGGAGCGAGGCCTCCTTGAGCGAGCCCTTGATGGCCATTTAGCGGAGGTCCTCGATCACGCGATCGGCCGCGGAAGGCCAGTCCCACACCATCTTCTCGCGGCTGCGCACGCCGCCGGCGCTCGACACGACGAGGCCGCTGGTGCGCAGCCCGGTGGAGCGCCGCCCCCCCCCCCCGGCAGGGGCGGCGGGCTGCCCCTCGAGGATCTCGCGCGCCAGGCCCGCCGACACCGGCTGGTCCTGCGCCGCCGCGGCGCTCGTCACGCGTTGCACCAGCGCCGCAAGGCTGCGCACCGAATCGGCGGGCCGGTCGGCGAGATAGTCGAGCAGCGCCGGCTCGGCCGTCACCTTCTGCTGGGCGAGGATGCGCGCGAGGGCCGTATGGCGCAGCTCGCGGTCGGGGTCCCCGATCTCCGCCACCAGCCCTCCCTCGAGGCGCGACACGATGCGCTCCTCCAATCCCTGGAGGGTGTTGGGATGGGCCGGCGCGGTGAAGACGAGCTGGCGGTCACCGTCGAGGAACTGGTTGAAGAGGTTGAACAGCTCTTCCTGCGTCCGTTCCTTTCCGGCGAGCAGGTGGATGTCGTCGAGCAGCAGCGCCGTGGCGCGGCGGTAGCGCGCCCGCCACCAGTCCACCCGGTTGCCGTCGATCGCCGCGATCAGCTCATCCACGAACGCCTGCGTCGACAGGCACGCGACCACGGCGCCTTTCTTCTTCATCAGCTCGAGCCCGATGGCGTTCAGCAGATGCGTCTTGCCAAGCCCGCTCTTCCCGACGAGCACCAGCGGGTTGTACTTCTTGCCGGGCGCGTCGATGACGGCGCGGGCGGAGCTCAGCGCCACGTCGTTCGAGGCGCCGGCCGCGTAGGCGTCGAGCGGGAACGCCCCCGACGGGGCGGGCGGCGGGGCCGCGCCGTCGCGCACCTTGGCGGCCGCCGCCTCGGCCTCGGCCATCTGTTCCGGATCGCGGAACACCTTCTCGCCGGCGGCCTGCGGATCGAGCACGGCGACTTCAGCCTCCAGGGCTTTCAGCCGCTCCACGTCGTGGATGTACGCGGCGATCGCCTCGTCCACCGCGGCCGGCGTGTCCTGATCGAGCAGCTTCTCGAGGCGGCCGGTGCGATAGCCTTCGCCCTCCCAGCGCAGCACCGCCTCCGCGACGCGCGCGCGCCACGCCTCGACCGCCTTGCCCACCGTCGTCGTCACGTCCGTGAGAAACTGCGAGAACTCGTCGCCGGTGGGCGCCGGTGCCGCCGCGGGGGCGGCGGCCGCACGGCCCCCTGCCTCGACGCCCAGCACCTGGCGCGCGGCCTCGGCGTTGATCGGCGTCTCGTTGACGGCCTGATACGCGACGAGGCGATTGAGCGCCCCCATCAGCTCGCGCACGTTGGGGAACTCGACGCCGGCCGCCGTCTCGAGCACACCCGGCTGGAAGCGCGCCCCCCGCTCCTCGGCCTTGCGCCGCAGGATCGCCACGCGCGTTTCGTAGTCGGGCGTCCCGATATCCACCACGAGCCCGCCCGAGAACCGCGAGATGAGCCGCTCGTCCAGATCCGCGATCTCGGCGGGCGGCCGGTCGCTCGTCAGCACGATCTGGTGGCCGGCCTGCTGCAGCGCTTCGGTGAGCCGGAGCAGCTCGGCCTGCATCTCCTTGCGGTTGGTCAGGAACTGGACGTCGTCCACCAGCAGCGCGTCCACGTTCTGAAAGCGCCGCCGGAACGCATCGCCCTGCCCCGCCGCGATGGCCGCGTGGAACGCCTCGACGTACTCGTCGAGCGTCAGGTATTCGATGTTGAGCTGGGGGCTGAGTGCCTTGGCGCTGTGCCCGATGGCCATCAGCAGGTGCGTCTTGCCCAGGCCCGAGCCGCTATAGATGAAGAGCGGATTGTACGCCGAGCCGGGATTCTCCGCGACGGTGCGGCCCGCGGTCACGGCCAGCCGGTTCGCGGCGCCCACCACGAAGGTTTCGAACGTGAACTTCGGATTCAGGGCGCTGGTCACGCGGTGCTCCCGGCCGCCAGCCGCTTCAGAACCAGCTCGGAGATGGCCTTGAGGGTCTCGAACACGCCCTGGCCGTGCAGGGCGTCCGCCGGAAAACTCGGCACGCTTCGGAAGTTCAGCGCGTCGTCCAGCTCCACCGGCGTCAGGATCAGCTCGCGCGGCAGGTCCTGCTTGTTGTATTGCATCACCAGCGGCACCGTGCGGACGTCCACGCCGTGCTCCAACAGGTTGCTTTGGAGGTTTTGGAGGCTCTCGAGGTTTTCGTCGAGCTGGCGTGCCTGGCTGTCGCCGACGAAGACGACGCCGTCGGCGCCTTGCAGCACCAGGCGCCGCGTGGCGTTGTAGTATACCTGCCCCGGCACGGTGTAGAGCTGGAACCGCGTGGCGAAGCCCGAAATCTGCCCCAGATCGATGGGCAGGAAGTCGAAGAAGAGGGTGCGATCGGTCTGCGTGGCAAGCGACACCATACGGCCGCGGCGTGACTCGGGCACGCGCCCGTAGACGTAGTGCAGGTTCGTCGTCTTGCCGGACCGTCCCGGTCCGTAATAGACGATCTTGCAGGTGATCTCGCGGGTCGTGAAGTTCACCAGAGACACGGGCTATCTCCCAAACAGCGTGTTCAGGCTCTCGCTCAACTCGCGCTCGAAGTCCGCCGCCAGCACCTGCTTGGGCACGCTGCCCTTGGGGCTCGCCGCCTTGAGGTCCGCCGCCAGTTGCTCATAGAATAACTGTACCAAGCCGAGAGATGATACATCGAGATCGTAGACCGCCAGCACGACGACCGTCCCGCGCTCGATCGGGAACGTCGACAGGAAGATCCCGTGGCGATGTCCCTGGTGGTTCAGGGCCGCGAACGGCGCCTGGCGCAGCTGCTTCGCCAGCTCGGCCGTGGACGCCACGATCGCCGCGCCCAGCGCCGCCGCCGACATCACGTCGACCGCACGCGAGAATCCCGACTGGGCGAGCACCTGGCCGGCCGGCGTCATCAGCAACACGAGCCGCACCGAGGCCTCGCGCACGAAGTCGGTGAGCGGCTGGAGCGTCCAGCTCTCGACCGCGCGCGCCGTCATGCGACCGCCTCGCCGGCCCGCAGCAGCTCGAGCCGCACCAGACCGATGTTCACGTCGGGCTCCGCCACGGCCACCACGAGCATCCCCGACGCCGCCGGCACGACGAGCAGCGTGCCCTGGTCGGCCTGCAGGTGCCAGAAGACGCTGGTCCCAATGCCGGCCGCTTCCATGGCGCGGCCGAGGCGTCCGGCGAGGCTGGCGGCGAGCGCCGCGACCGCGCTGCCCTTGATCCCCTCCATGAGCTGCTCGGCGACGACGAGCCCGTCGTCCGCCGAGACCAGCATCGCGCCCCGCACGCCGCGCACCCGGGTGATGAGATCGAGGGCGCTGTTCATTGCTTCTCCAGCCAGCGGCGCGCCATCGCGGTCGCCCGCTGGGCGAGGATCGCGAGCCGGCCGAGGGGAACGCCGCGGTCGCGCACGACGAGCAGCAGCGCCTCCTTGGAGGGTTGGGACACGTGGATGTTTCCGTGCCGGCCCTCGGCCGAGAGACCACCCCACGCGCCCAGCCCCAGCAGCTTGGCGGTTCGCGCCGCTTCCTGGGACACGCCCGCCAGATAGGCCGCGACCGCGTCGGTGACGTCGGCGCCTGCCGGGTTCCGCAAGGCGCCGCCCAGCACCCGACCGGCGGCATCGAGCAGCACCAGGCCTTCTTGTGCACCCTCGAGTCCCGCGAACACCCGCGATTCGTCGAGCGCGAGTGCCGCCTCCGACTCGGTGTGCACGGCCCGCGCGGGGGCGGGCGGCGGCGGCGCGGCGCCTGGAGCAGGCGGCGCGGCGCCGCCCCGCACCATCGCGACGGCCTGGGTGATGCTCGGGTCGTCGGGTTCGATGCGTTTCGCCAGCTCGAGGTGCGCCTCCGCTTGCGCCAGGTCGCCGACCTTGAAATAAAGGAAAGCGAGCCCCTTCAGCGCGCCGGTGTGATTGGGCGCGATGCGCAGCGCCATGTCCCACTCGTCGAAGGCGCGCTCGTAGTCGTGCTTGTCGGTCAGCACGCGGGCGTAGAGGTCGTGCGCATCGGCGAGATGCGGGTGGCGCTCCAGGCCGTTGAGCGCGACGCGCAACGCGGCATCGAGCTGACCTTTGCGGCGCAGCGCTTCGGCGAGCCGCAGGAACACGAGGCTCTGCGGGTCTTGCGCGAGCTGGGCGGAGAGGGCGCGCACGTCGTCAGCCATGCGTCGCCCCCATGCCCTGGAAGACCCGCGCGGCATCGCGGGCGCGGTGGACGTTGGGCAGCTGGGCCAGCTCCTCCTCCGAGCGTCCGGCGAGCCGCTCCCACTGATCCCAGCTCTCGAGCGCCTCGCCGAACCGACCCAGCGCCACGAGCGCGTACCCGAGCTGGCGGTGGGCGGGCGCGAGCAGCGGGTCGAGGCGGAGGGCGCGGCGCAGCTCTTCGACCGCCGCGGGCGGCGAGCCCTGGGCGAGGTGGAGGCGGCCGAGCAGCAAATGCACGACCGGATCGTGCGGCTGGGTGGTGGCCGCCTGCTCGGCGGCGGCGCGCGCCGCGCCGAAGTCGCGCCGTTGCAGCGCTTGTTCGGCCTTGGCGACCAGCTCCGCCACCTCGCCCGCGACGGTGGGCCGGCCCCGCTTGGCGGTGCCCGGGTCGACCAGCACGATCACGCCCGCGCTCTCCAGACCGAACAGCGTCTTGGCGACGTCGAAGTCCGACCGCCCCAGCTCGGTGGCCAGCGCGCGTACGTCGCGGCGGTCGTCGATCAAGGCCAGCACTTCCCACTCGGGCGGCAGCAGATCGAGCTCCCCGCCGCCGCCGGGCGGCGGCGGTGCGAGCGAGGCGACGACGCCCAGGTGGGGAATGCGCCCTTCGATGCGGGACCATTCGTCGATGCGGCGCGCGCCTTCCATCAGCAGCGCCTCCACCGGAATGCGCACGGCGATTTCGGCGGGGACCTCGGAGACGGGCCCCTCGTTGAACGAGAAATAGCCCTCGTTCCAGCTCATGACCTCGAAGACGACCTCTTCGATCTGGAAGCGGACCTGGCGCTCGACCTCGCGCTGGGTGATGGCGCCGAGCGAGACGAGGATCTCGCCGAGCCGGCGCTTGTCGCCCTGGCGCTGCTGCATGTCGCGGGCGCGCTCCAAGTCGGCCTCGGTGATCTTGCCGGTCCGCATCAGCAACCCGCCGAGCGGGTGCGGATTGCTGCGGATTTCCGCAAAGATGATCGTCCCCTCTTCGAAGAAGATGGTGCCCTGATTATGCCGCAGCTCCGAGGTGACGCGCAGCGCGCCGGTCTTCCGGCTCAGGTCGAGGAGCTGGAAGACGTCGTGGATCCCGAGCTCGCGAAGTGGTCCTTCAATCGCCATTGGGCGCCATAGTCATGCCGCGTCCGACGCGGAGAAAATGTGCTGCAGGTCGACCGCGGTGCGCGCGTGCATGCGTGCCCGCTGCGCGTAGGGCCCACCGGGATCGAGCCGCGTCACGCGCTCCCACACGTCGACGGCTTCGGGATAGCGCTGCAGCCGCGCGAGGGTGACGCCCAGATAAAAGAGCGTCCCGATGTGATCGGGGTCGAACTTGAGCGCGCGCTTGAACGCTTCCAACGCCTCCGCGTTGCGTTTGTCGTCGATCAGGGCCCGACCCAGCAGCAGCAGCGCGTCGAGGTCGTAGGGATCCTGCTCGAGCATCTCCACCAGCCGCCGGACGGCCTCGCGCACGCGGCCCACGCGGCGCAGCAGGTCGGAGAGGGCGAGCGCGGCCTCGTGGAAGGTCGGAAGCGCATCGAGCGCCTGGGCGTAGGCGCGCTCCGCGTCGGGCCACTCTTCGTCCTCCTCGTGCAGGCGGCCGAGCTCGAGCCACACCTGCACGAAGCCCTGGTCGAGGTCGAGCGCGGCGCGATAGGCCTGCCGCGCCCCCTGGCGGTCCCCCACGGTGCGCGCGATGTCGCCCTGCAGCTTGCGGAGATCGGCGCGCGCCGGCGCCCGGGCTTGCGCCTGCTGCAGCGCGGTGAGCGCCCCCGCGGCGTCGCCCGTGGCGGCGCGCGCCTTCGCGGCCGCGACCAGCGTCTCTACGACCTCGGGGCTCTTCGCGAGCAGCTCCTCCACGAGCGGCAACGCCTCGGCGGCGCGCTGGACGGCGAGCAGGCTTTGCACCTCACCCAGAGCGGCGGCGGCATTGGCGGGGTCGCGACCGCGCGCTTCCCGGTAGCGCTCCAGCGCCTCGCCGTGGAGGCCGCGCCGCGCGTAGATGTCGCCCACCAGCGTGGCCGCGGCACCGGGGTCGGCGCCGCGCTGCACCGCGCGCATCGCCTCGGCGGCGGCGAGGTCCATCAATCCCTTGCTCACGTAGTCTCGCGCCAGCGCGAGCGGATCGTCCTTGACCTTCTTCTCGGCGGCCGCCGCGGGGGCGGGCGCCAATTCCTGGAAGATGTTGTCGAGCAGCCGCTGGTCGAAGTTGAACTCCGTGCCCAACGTCTCCGCGGTCACGTCGGCGGAGATCTCGGGCACGATGCCGATCGTGGCGCTCTCGTACTGCAGGTCGATCGCCAGGGCGAACTTCTGCGAGACGTAATACGGATCGAGCTCGAGCGCGCGTTTGGTGGCGCGCAGGGCGCCGTCGAAGTCGCCGAGGTTCGAAAGGGTGAAGCTCAGGTTGTAGTGCGCGCCGGCGTTCTGCGGATCCGCTTCCACGGCGCGCACGAACGCGTTGCGCGCGTCCGGGAAGCGCTTCAGCTCGACGAGCACCAACCCCACGCCGTTCCACGCCGCGGCTTCGTCGGGCCTATCGGCGAGCACTTGGCGGTACGCCTCCAGTGCCAGCTGAAAACGCCGCAGGTGCGTGAGCAAAAGTGCGAGGTTCAAGCGCGCGAGCACGAACGTGCTGTCGAGCTGTAGCGCGCGCCGGAACGCCTCGACCGCGTCCTGGGTGTCGCTCTGATGCGCCAGGACGACGCCGACGTTGTTCCAGGCGAGCGCGTAGCGCGGGTCCACTTCGACAGACTGCCGGTAGGAGGTGAGGGCGTCGACGGTGCGACCCGCCTGGTGCAGGACCACGCCGCGCTCGTTCCAGAGTTTGGGGGAGTCGGGCACCTCGTGGATCAGCGTTTCGTACAGCTCGAGCGCGTCCGTGAAGGCGCGCTTCAGGAGGTGCACCTCCGCCATCGCCTGCAGCACCAGGTGACGGTCCTCGCCCCGCTCGAGCGCGAGCCGGAATTCGCGCAGGGCCTCCGTGTAGTAGCCCTTCTGCCGGAACGCGAGGCCCAGGTTGTAGTGCGCCAGCTCGCTCCCCTCGGCCACCTCCGGCGCCGGCGCCTCGCGCAGCCGCTGCTCGGCGCTGCTGCGCTCGGCGCGATAGCGCTCGAGCGACAGGTTCGTCTGCGCGCGCGCCAGCGGCGGATTGAGCTGAATCGCCCGCTTCGACGCCGCGCGCGCGTCCTGGTGCCGCCCCATGTCGCCCAGCACGAAGGCCATCAGGTAGTGCGCGTTCGCGTTATCGGGATTGCGCGTGACGGCCTGCTCCAGGGCGGCGAGCGCCGGCTCGTTCAGGCCGCGGTTGTAGTAGACCTCGCCCAGGTAGAACTGCACGACGCTCGACTCGGGCTCGAGCTCGGCGGCCCGCAGGAACCAATCGGTGGCCATCTCGAGGCGGCCGCGGCTTTTTTCGGTGAGCCCCAGCTGGATCATCGCCGCCACGTCCTTCGGGCGGTGCGCCAGCAGCTGCTCGAACTCCGCGGAGGCTTCTTCGTAGGAGCCGAGAATCGCGTAGGTGCGGCCCAACTCCCAGCGCGCGTCGCGGTCGTCGGGGGCCTGGCGCAGCCGCTCCTGCAGCTCCGCGACGCGGCGGTCGTAATAGCCCGTGTTGTTGTAGGCGATCTCGAGGTTGCGCTGCGCGACCTGCATCTTCGAGTCGAGCTCGAGCGCGCGCGTGAACTCCCCGATGGCCTCGGGGATCAGCCCCTTCTGGAAATAGAGAACGCCGAGATTGTTGTGGGCGCCCGCGTCCGATGGATCGATCCGGCGGGCGAAGGACCGCAGAACGGCGGCGTCGCGCTCGGACAGCGTCAAGTCAAGCGGATGGCGTCGAAGATAGCCTTGAGGGACGCCAGGTCGGGGAGCAGCAGGAAATGGCCGCGCAGGCCGTCCTCGGCGTCGATGCTGAACTCCGTCTCGACGCAGAACACGAAGTCCCGGTCGTGTCCGAAGTTCAAATACGTCGTCGTGAGCACGGCGGCCGACACATCCACGACGAGGCTCGGCACCGACGGCAGGAGCAGCATCCCCATGAAGTCCGAGAGCGCATTCATGTAGGCGCCGGAAAGGATGTTGCCCGCCTCTTTGAGGCAGGATTGCTCGATCGTCTCGAACGCACTCGTCGTCCCGAGCGGGCGGCGCAGCAGCATGTCGCACAACCGGCGCCCCACCGGCTCCGGGAACAGCAGCAGCGTGCGACCCGTCAGGTCGCCGAGCATGTGCATCAGCACCGCGGCGACGACCGCCTGCGGGTCGCCCAGGATGTTGGGGACTTCCTCGAGCCGCGCGATGTTGATCTCGGGCACGGAGATCATGATGCGACGGTTCGTCATCTGCGACAGCGCGGTCGCCGCGTGGCCGGCGCCGATGTTGGCCACCTCCCGCAACGCGTCGATCTGCAGCGCCTTCAGATCCCGGACGTCCTCCATGCCCCCCTCCTTACAGGAGCCCCGCGGCGTCGAGAATCAGCGCCGGGACTCCATCGCCCATGATCGTCGCGCCGCTGAACACCGGCAGCGTGCCCTGGGGGGCCTCGAACCCCTTCACGACGATCTCCTGCTGGCCCAGCATCCCGTCCACTACCACCCCGGTGCGGCGCTCCCCCATTTCGAGCACGATCACCGGCCGCCGCGGAGGGGGCGCGTCGCCGCCGACGTTGAGCAGGCTGCGCAGGTGCACCAGCGGCACGACCCGGTCGTGCAGCACCATCGCCTCCCGCCCTTCCATCGTCGTCATCGCGATGGCGCCGAACTCCGCCGTCTCGGCGACGTAGGTGAGCGGCAGCGCGTAGCGCTCCGAGCCCACCGCCGCGATCAACGCCCGCACGATCGCGAGGGTCACGGGCAGCCGCAGCACGAAGCTCGTGCCCTTCCCCGGCTCCGTGCGGATCTCGATCGACCCGCCCAGCGCGCGAATCTTGGTCATCGCGACGTCGATGCCCACGCCCCGGCCCGACACGCTCGTCACCTGCGCCGCGGTCGAGAACCCGGGCCGCGCCAGCACGCGGAGTAACTGGTCGTCCGACAGCGACTCCGTGTGCGCGTCGACCAGCCCTTCGCGCAGGGCCTTGGCGAGCACCTGCGCGCGGTCGATCCCGCGGCCGTCATCGGTGATGCTGATCGCGACGCTCGAGCGCTCGCGCACCGCCGACAACACGATCTCGCCTTCGGGTTTCTTACCGCGCTTCTTCCGCTCGGCCGGCGGTTCGATGCCATGGTCCACCGCGTTGCGCAACAGGTGCACCAGCGGATCGCCCAGCTCGTCGAGGATCGCGCGGTCGAGCTCGATCTCCTTCCCCTCGACCCTGAAGGCCACCTCCTTGTCGAGCTGGCGCGCCACGTCGCGCACGAGACGCGGGAAGCGGTCGAACACCTGCCACACCGGCGTCATCCGCGCCTGGATGATCTCGGCCTGCAAATCGGCGGAGAGGCGCGATACCTGGATCGCCACGTCGTCGATCGCCGGGTCCTTGCGTTCCGCCGCCAGCTCGTTCAACCGGCCCCGCGTCGTCACCAGCTCCCCGATCAGGTCCATCAGGGAGTCGAGGCGCCGCAGGTCCACACGGATGTGACGGCTGCGGCCGCCGGCACTCTCGACGGGGGTCACATGCTCTTCGTCGTCGTCGCCTCCCCCACCCACGCTCACCCGCTCGACGTCGCCGACCGACCGCACGGCGGCTTCGATCTCCGCCACCGTCCGCGCCGTCTCGAGCCGGAACGCGAAGCGGCCGTCGAAGTCCTCTGCTTCGAACGCCGCGGGCGACGGCGCGATGCCGTGCACGGCGCCGAGGCTCTGCGCTTTGCGGATGATCAGCATCGCCCGGCCGCCCTTGATCTGCGCCTCCGGCCGCAGAACGAGCTGAATCAACCTGCCGCCTCCCCCGACGTCGGTAGGGGGCGGCGGGACGAACTCGGGCTCCGCCCGGGCTTTGTCGGGCGCGAGACGCGCCATGGCGCGGTCCAGGTCGGCGGCGACGCCCGCGACATCGGCATCGCGCTCGCGGCCCGCGACCGCGAGGTCGATGGCTTTTTCGAGCGCGTCCGTGGCGCGGAACAACAGCTGGAGGGTCTCGTCGGCCGGCGGCTGCCCGCCGCGCCGCAAGTGATCGAGCAGATTCTCCATGCGGTGGGCGAGGTCGGCGACGCGGGCGTAGCCCATCGTCGCCGCCATCCCCTTCACCGTGTGCACCGCCCGGAAAATGCCGCCGACCGGCTCCGGCGCCGCCGGGCGGCGCTCCCACTCGAGCAACAACTGGTTGCAGGCGCTCAAGTGTTCCCGGCTCTCGGCCAGGAACAGCTCGGCGTACTGCGACAGATCCATCGCTACCCCAGCACGCGCTGGACGGCTTCGAGCACGCGGGACGGCTGGAACGGCTTCACGACGAAGTCCTTGGCGCCCGCCTGGATGGCCTCGACCACCAGCGCCTGCTGCCCCATGGCGCTGCACATCAGGATTTTGGCGTCGGGATCGTTCTTCACGATCTCGCGCACCGCGTCGATGCCGCCCATATCCGGCATCACGATGTCCATGGTGACGAGGTCGGGCTTCAGCTGCCGGTATTTCTCCACCGCCTGGGACCCCGTCTCGGCTTCGCCGACGATCTCGAATCCGGCTTGCGCCAGGATGTCGCTGATCATCGTCCGCATGAAGATGGCGTCGTCGCAGACGAGCACGGTGTGGCTCACTGCTCCCTCCCCTGAGTAGTCAGAACCGGGCCCAGCAGCGCGGCCACGTCCAGCACCACGAAGAGCTGGTCGCCGCGCCGGCCCACCGCCCGCACCAGCATCGGATCCACACCCGCAAGCCCACCCCCGGTGCGCTCCTCCAACGTCCCCGGACCGACGGCGAGCATGTCTATCACTTCATCGACCGTGAAGCCCGCGAGCCTGCGGCTCGCGCCCACCTCGAGCAACACGGTGCTGCCCGCGGCCCCGTCGGCCTGGCCCACGGCCGGCTCGGGCTGCCCGAGCGCGCGCCACCCTTCCACCACGGTGACCAGCGTCCCGCGGACGTTCACCAGCCCCGCGACCACCGGGGGCGCGCCCGGAATGCGCGTCGTTGGGAGGCGCGGAAGGATCTCCCGCACCGCATCCACCTCGGCCGCGCATACCAAGTTTCCCACTCGGAAAACGAGCAGTCGGACGAGGGTTGCTTCACTCATCGGATGCGAAGAAACCAAGATACTGCAAGGGGTTGCGCTCGGCAAGCAAGTTCGCGTCGCCCGCCGCATCGGCGAGCGCGGGGCGCAGATCGTCGGGCCATTCGGACACGAGCGTGAGCGGCGCGCCGCTCACCGGATGCGCGAACGCGAGCGCCGCGGCGTGCAACAGCTGGCGCGGCGCGAGCGCCTCGAGCCGCTCCGCCGCGCGGCGCTCCGACGGCGTCACGCGGCGGCTGCCGCCGAACGCATACTCGCGGTCGCCCACGACCGGGTGTCCGATGTGCGAGAGGTGGACGCGGATCTGATGCGTGCGTCCCGTGCCGAGCCGCACGCGCACCAGATCGGCGATCCCAAAGCGCGCGACGACGGAGGCGTGGGTCAGGGCGTGGCGGCCGCCGTCGCCGACGGTCATGCGCTTCCGGTCTTTGGGATTGCGCGTGATCGGCGCCTCGATGTCGACCGGGCTCTTGCGCAGGTGGCCCCAGACGAGCGCGGCGTACACACGCGACACCTGGCGACGCTCGATCGCTCCGGCGAGCCGCCGATGCGCCGCGTCGGTCTTGGCCACGACGAGCAGTCCCGACGTGTCGCGGTCGAGCCGGTGCACGATGCCCGGGCGGCCTTCGCTCGAACCCTCCGACAGCGGCGTGCCCCGCCCCACCAGCACGTTGACGAGACTGTCTTCCCAATGCCCCGGGCCCGGATGGACCACGAGGCCCGCGGGCTTGTCGAGCACGGCGAGATGCTCGTCTTCGTAGACGAACCGCAGGTCGGCGTGGGCGGGCGCGTAGGTCCGCGGCGGCGGCGCGTCGGGAGGCAATTGCACCGTGACCTCCGCGCCCCGCTCCAGCAGCGCGGAGGCCCGGAGGGGGCGGCCGGCGCTGGTCACGAGTTTGTCGGCGATGAGGCGGGCGGCCTGGGTGCGGGAGATCGCGAGTTGATCGGCGAGGAAGCGGTCTAGGCGCTCGGTGGTGCCGGCCGAGACGCAGAAGACGAGGGTCACGGCTCCGCCGCCTGCGCCTCCTTGGCTCGCTGATGCGTGCGACCTTCCTGCCACAGCGACAGCGCGAGGGCGATCGCGCCCACGGTGATCGCGGAATCGGCGACGTTGAACGTCGGCCAGCGCCACCCGCCGACGCCGATGTCCACGAAGTCGACGACGCCCTGTCCGCTGCGGATGCGGTCGATGAGGTTGCCCGCCGCCCCGCCGCACACGAGCGCGAGCGCGAGCAGCCGGAACCAGTCGCCGACGCGCGTCGAGCGCACCATCGAGCCGAGCACGATGAGCGCCACGACGGCGAGCCCGAAGAAGACCCAGCGCGAGTTCTCACCCACGTCCAGCCCGAAGGCGGCGCCCTGGTTGTAGACGAGGCGCAGCTGCACCCAGTCGCCGATCACGGCGAGCGGCAGGCGCCGGGCGAGCAACGATTCGGCGAGCAGTTTGGTGATCACGTCGGAGACGACGATCGCCGCCGCCGTGCCCCAGAACAGCCTCCGCTCAGCGGCGCTTTCCATCTTCCTCCTTCGCTTTGCACTTGATGCAGAGCCGGGCATGGGGGAGCGCGTCGAGGCGGTCGAAACCGATTTCCTCGCCGCACTGCTCGCACTTGCCGAAGCGCTCGGGCGTACCGTACAGCCGGCGCAGCGCCTCGTTCACGTGCCACAGATAGCGGCCCTCCTGCGAAGCGAACAGGAACGCCTTCTCGCGCTCCATGGCGTCGGTCCCCTGGTCGGCCATGTGGAACGAGTAGCTGGACAGGTCGCCGTCGGAGGCCTGCAAGCTCGAGTTGAACGACTCGCCGTAGTGCCCCAGCTCCTTCATCACCCGGGAGCGCTCCTCGAGCAATCGCTTTTCGAGATGGCTCAGCTGTTTCTTGCTGAGCCCGCCTTTGACCTTCGCCTTCACTTTCACCCTTGGGGATTTCGCCGGCATTTTATCTGGTTCCGCCCTTTCGTCCGTCGTGGCGCCGCAGCGCGATGGTCACGCGGTAGCCCTCGATGTCCACTTCCCGAGTCAGGTCCGCGTCGTCCAGCACGGCCCCCAGCACCGTCCGCCGGGCGAGTGTCTCGCCCTCGACGAACGCTTGGAATGCTTCGGTGGCGGCGACGACGTCGTCCGCCCCGGCGACGCTCAATTCGATGCGCGTCGTGTACTCATACCCCGCCTCCTTGCGGAGCCGTTGCACGCGGTTCACGACCTCGCGCGCCAGGCCCTCCTGCACCAAGTCCTCGGTCAGCTGCGGGTCGAGCGCGACCACGTACGGGCCGTCGGCCTGGATCAGCCAGTCGCCCGCGACCTCGCGCGTCACCGTCACATCCTCCGGCAGGAGCTGCCACTCCCCCGACGCTCCCGCCCGGACGGGCTCCCCACGTTCCAGCGCGCGCAGCTGATCCGCGGTGAGCTGCGACACCGCTTCGGCCACGTGCGGCGTCTCTTTGCCGTACCGCTTCCCGAGGGTGCGAAAGTTGGCCTTTCCCCCGAGCTGCACCAGATCGTGGTCCGACTCCACCACCTGGACCGCCTTTACGTTGACTTCGGCAGCCAGAATATCTAACAGGTCGGACAAGGCCGGGCCCTGGGCGGCGGGGGGCACCGCCATCTGCATGCGTGCAAGCGGCTGGCGGACGCGGAGATTGCGGGCTTCCCGGGCGGCCCGGGCCAGGGACGCCAGGCGGCGGATGGTGCCCATGGCCTGGAGCAGCTCGGGTTCGCGCCAGCCCCGGTCGACCGGGAACGGGGCGAGGTGCACCGACGTCCCCGTCAGGGCGCGATGCACCCAGTCGGCGATGAACGGGGCCGCCGGCGCCAGGAGGCGCGTCGCGGTGACGAGCGCTTCGTGCAGGGTCTCGAGCGCCACCGGATCGGTCGCCCGGTCGGGCGCCCAGAAGCGCGGCCGGTTGCGGCGCACGTACCAGCGCGAGAGATCCTCGCCCACGAAGTCCATGATCGCGCGAACGCCCGCGGTGACGTCGTACGCGGACCACGCCTGACGCACCGCCGTGACGACTTCGTCGAGCCGCGCCAGCAGCCAGCGATCTGCCGAGGGCCGCGTCGCGGGCGGCGTCGCGGCGGCCTCGAGCGGCGGCCGCCAGTCCTGCGCGTAGCGTTTGAAGAAGTCGTGGGTGGCGCGCAGCGTGTTGAGGAAGCCCCCCGCCACTTCCGGGATCTGACGCGGGTCGAAGCGCTTGGGCAACCACACCGCGCTCTGGCCCGTGAGGTACAGGCGGACGGCGTCGGCGCCGTGCTCTTCGATCACGGTCCAGGGGTTCACCACGTTGCCGCGGCTCTTCGACATCTTCTGGCCCTGCGCGTCGAGCACCAGCTCGTTGACGATCACGTGCTTGTAGGACGGCGCGTCGAACGCGGCCGCGCCGATCGCGAGCAGCGAATAGAACCAGCCGCGCGTCTGATCGACGCCCTCGCAGATGAAGTCGGCCGGGAAATGCGACTTGAAGTCGGCCTGATGCTCGAACGGGTAGTGCCATTGGGCGTACGGCATCGCGCCCGAATCGAACCAGGCGTCGATCACTTCGGGGACGCGCCGCATCGTGCCGGCGCACTGGCGGCACGGCCAGTCGTAGCCGTCGATCCCGGGCTTGTGGGGGTCGAACGCCGCGGGGAGCGGCTGGCCCCAACGCTGCGACAACTCCTCGTAGGAGCCGATCACCTCACGATGCTCGCGGTCGCGATCGCACTCCCACACGTTGAGCGGTGTGCCCCAGTAGCGGTCGCGCGACAACGCCCAGTCCACGTTGTTCTCGAGCCACTCGCCGAACCGGCCCGTGCCCATCTCGGGAGGGTGCCACGCCACCCCGCGGTTCACCTCCAGCATCCGCACCTTGATCGCCGTGGTGCGGATGAACCACGAGGTGCGGGCGTAATAGATGAGGGCGGAGTCGCAGCGCCAGCAGAAGGGATATGAGTGACTGTAGGGTCGCGTCTCCAGCCAGCGGCCCTCGTTCTTCAACCGCTCGATGATGAGACGGCTGGTCTCCTTGTCGGTGACCAGCTTCCCTTCGATCTCGGGCCAGCGGGTGCCCTGGAAGGTGCCGTCGGCGGCGACGGGGTTCACGAACGCGAGCCCGAACTGTTGCGCGGTGGCGTAGTCGTCGGCGCCGAAAGCGGGCGCCATGTGCACCAAGCCGGTGCCCTCGTCCGCCGACACGAACGTGCCGGCGACGACGACGGCGCGCTGGCCCTCCTGCGGCAGCGGCACGACTTCGAGCGGACGCACGTACTTCTGACCGACGAGGTCGCGGCCGGCGTACCCCGCGACCCGCTCGGCTTGCGCCAGCGGCTTGCCGTGCACGTGCACGTCGCCGGCGCGCGCGACCGCGGCGATGTAGCGCACGCCCTCGACGGCCCACTCGCCGTACTCGAGGTCGGGATGCACGGCGACGGCCACGTTCGAGAGCAGCGTCCACGGCGTCGTCGTCCACACGACGAGTTGGCGCTTCGGGTCGCTCTGCAGCGGGAAGGCGACGAAGACGGAGTTGGTCTGCACCGTCTCGTACCCCTGCGCCACCTCGTGCGACGACAGCGCGGTGCCGCAGCGCGGGCAGTACGGCAAGACCTTGTGCCCGCGGTACAACAGGGCTTTGTCATGCAGCCGCTTGAGCAGCCACCACACCGTCTCGATGTATTCGTTGGCGTAGGTGATGTACGGGTGTTCGTAGTCGAGCCAGTAGCCGATGCGGTCGGAGAGCGCCTCCCAGTCGGTCTTGTACGTGAAGACGCTCTCGCGACACAGCCGGTTGAACTTCTCGACGCCGTACGCTTCGATCTCGCGCTTGCCGTTGATCTTGAGGTGCTTCTCGACCTCGATCTCGACCGGCAGGCCGTGCGTGTCCCACCCGGCGATGCGCGTCACGCCCTGCCCCAGCATCGCGTGGTAGCGGCACACCAGATCCTTGATGGTGCGCGAGAACACGTGGTGGATGCCCGGACGCCCGTTGGCGGTCGGCGGCCCTTCGAAGAACACGAACGGCGGCCCGTAGCGCGTGGCCTCGCTGACCTGCGCGAACAGGCGCTCGTGCTTCCACGCCGCGAGCAGCTGCTTCTCGAGGGCGTCGACCGGCTGCGTGGGATCGATCGGGAGCGGCTTCATCGGTTTCAGGCGAGGCGCTCCAGCACGCCGCTCACGACCGCGGCCAACCGCGGCTCGGCGGCGCGCGCGACCGCGATGATCTTTTCGACCGACGTGGGCTCGAGCGCGTCGGCGAGGCACATGTCGGTGATGATCGAAAACCCCACGACGCGCATCCCCTGGTGTACGGCGACGATCACCTCGGGCACGGTGCTCATCCCGACGAGGTCCGCGCCGACTGCCCGCAGCATGCGGTACTCGGCGCGCGTCTCGAGGTTCGGTCCCGCCACGGCGGCGTACACGCCCTCACGCAGCGTGATCTTCAGGTCGAGGGCGACCGCCCGGGCCACCGCGCGCAACGCCGGATCGTAGGCCGCCGACATGTCGGGAAAGCGAGGGCCCTCGGCGTCGTCGTTCGGCCCGACGAGCGGGTTGTCGCCCAGCAGGTTGATGTGATCGGAGAGGAGCACCAGATCGCCGGTGGCCCAGAGCGGATGCATACCCCCCGAGACATTCGAGACGACCAGCGTGCGTGCGCCGAGCGCCTTGAGGACGCGAACCGGAAAGCCGATCTGCTGGAGGGTGTAACCCTCGTACTTGTGGAACCGCCCCTGCATCAGCGCCACCCGCCGGCCCGCGAGCGTGCCGAGCAGCAGCCGTCCGGCGTGCGTCTCCACGGTCGAGAGCGGGAAACCTGGGATGTCGCCGTAGGGAATCCGCGCCTCGGCCTGCACCGCGTCGGCCAAAGCGCCAAGCCCCGTCCCGAGGATCACGGCGACCTCCGGGACGAACGGGGTTCGCGCGTTTTCCTTCGTGCGGATCGCGCGAACCGCCTCGGCTACCGTCGTCACCCGCGCTGTCCGTCGAGCGCGCGCAGCTCCGCTATCTGCCGCTCGAGCAACGCGCGGAATCCACCGAGGTACGCCTGGAACTGACGCTCCGCCTCGGCCATGCGGACCTGCACCGCGCTCTCGGCGCTCTTCGCTTCGTCCACGAGGCGTTTTGCTTCCGCTTCGCCCTCGCGCACGATGACTTGCGCCTCGCGCTCGGCCGCCGTACGGGTCGCCTCGCGCAGCTGCTGCGCCGCCACCAGCGCCTCGTTCATCGCCTTCTCGCGTTCGCGGAACACGCGCAGCTGTTCGGTCAACGCCGCCAGCCGCTCCTCGAGCACCGAGCGCTCGCGGATCGCGCGCTCCAGCGCGTCCGCGACGCGGATCTGAAAGTCTTCGACGCCGATGGTTTCGTAGCCGCGCAGCGTCTTCCGGAACTCCTGCTTGCGAATGTCCAGCGGCGTGAGATTGAAGGCGTCGTCGCTCATGGCGTCGTCTCCTTCTCCCTTGGGCCGAACAGGACGGTACCCAAGCGGATCACCGTTGCTCCCTCCGCGACTGCTGTAGCGTAGTCGGCGGACATCCCCATCGAGAGGGTCGGCAGCCATACCCCTTCCTCCTTGATCGTATCCCGCAGGGCGCGCAGGCTCCGGAAGGTCCGGCGCTGCACGTCCTCGTCGTCGGTCAATGGGGCCAATGTCATCAGCCCGTCCAGCCGCAGTTGCCCGAGCCCGGCGATCTGTCGCGCGAGGCCCGTCGCCTGCTCCGGCGCGCAACCACTTTTCTGCGGCTCGCGCGCCACGTTCACCTGCAGCAGCACCCGCACGGGCTCCTTGGCCCTGCGGTTCAACTCCTCGGCGAGCTCCAGGGAATCCACCGAGTGCACGAGGGCGAAGCGGCCAGGCACCAGCTTGGCCTTGTTGCGCTGCAGGTGGCCGATCAGGTGCCAGCGCAATCCCGGCGCCGCCACCCGGTCCATCTTGTCGAGCGCTTCTTGCACGCGGTTCTCGCCCATGTCGGTGAGTCCCGCGCCCGCCGCGACCGTCACGGCGTCAGGACCGAACCCCTTCGTCACGGCGACGATGGTGACGGCGTGCGTCCACCCGCCGGCGGCCTGCTGCCGCGCGATCTCGGCCCTCACCTGGGCCAACCGCTCCGGGAGGGCCGCGAAACTCATGGCCGAAGAATATACTCGTGCCGCGACTTAGGGGCGGAAGAGGCTCTGCACACCCTCGGTTTCGACCCGCCGGATGACATCGGCCAGGGGCCGGCTGGGGTTCAGGTGATAGGCGCGGCGCAGATAGGCGAGGGCCCGCGGCTGATCGCGCCGCTGCGCGGCCACGTTCCCGAGCTCCAGGAAGGGGATCGACAGCGAGATCGCGATCTGGCGCGCGGCCGGTTCGAGATCGAGCGGGTCGGCGGCGAACAAGCCGCCGTAGCGGAACACCGAGTCCGCGAGCAGCGCGGAACGCACGGGATCGACCATCGTCCCCTGGATCCCCGGAACGAAGCGCTTCACCGTGTCGGGCCGGCCGGGGAAGACGGAGTAGGCGAGACCCTGCGCCACGAGATGCGGATCGAGACCGAGCCAGGAGGCGCGACCCGACGACACGCCGAACGCGATCGGCCGTGTCGGCAGCGACGCCGCGATCGTGAACAGGATGACTTGGTCGCGCACCCAGAATTCCTGGCCGGCGCGGATCGGCACCTCGAGACCACCGCCGCGGAAGACGCCGCCTTCGCTGGCGCGAAACGGCCGCAGCGAGTCGACTTCGTCGCGCGTCATTTGCAGGGCGGGTCCGGGGACCGGCCGGCCGGGCGGAGCGAGGGCGCGATAGACGGCTGGCGCGCCGGCCGGATCGAACGGCCGCGTGGGCCGCGTCACGAGCTGGCGCACGTACCAGTCGAGGTTCGCGAGCGACAGGTTGATGAGCGTGACGTCCTGCCGCACGCCTTCGACTTCCTGGATGTACCACACGGGGAACGTGTCGTTGTCGCCGAAGGAGAACAGCACGCCGTAGGGTTCGACCGATTGCAGCAGGTCGTAGGCGAAGTCCCGTGCGATCGTGACATCGGGCCCGTGGCGCCGCGAGGCGGCGGTGAAGTTCAGCGCGAAGGGGAGCAGTGCGAGAGCGCCCGTGGCGGCGAGCGCCCAGCGTCCGGCGCGCTGCCACGCCCGGGCCGCATGGACGAGCCCCAGGCCGGCGACGAGTCCCCAGACCTGGAAGCTCACCGTGAAGAAATAGTCGCGCTCGCGCACCTCGTGCTGGTCCATGCTCTGGTACTGGTCCCAGAAGAGTGAGAACCCGGGCTTGAAATTCATGTACACGACGAGCCCGAGCCCCGTCACGAGCCAGAGGGCGCCGAGCAGGAACGCGCCGCCGCGATCGCGCCGGTACGCCTCGTTCCACCCCAGCAACCCGAGCGCCGCGTAGACCACCATCGGGGCCCCGGCGAAGCCCTTCAGGCTGCGCCCCCATTGCCACGCGAAGTACTGCCCGTAGTTGAGGAGCTGTTGCGCGAAGAGCGTCAGAGTGCGGCCGGGATTATCGAGACCCGACTGAAACAACGGGTTGTCGAGCGGACTGCGCGCGGGGTACTGCTGGCGCCGGATGACGGCGAGCAGGTTGCGCCACGTTTCGGGGTCGGCTTCGTCGAGCACGGGCTGGAGCCCCGAGCGGATATAGAGGAATGCGTACGTCGAAACGCCCACAGCGGCGACGCTGAGCGCCGCCAGAGGGAAGAAGAGCGAGCCCGCACGCACGCAAGCGACCAGGGCGGCCGCGATCAGCAGGCCCGCCACATAGACGAGCGTCGTGCTGCCGAGGCCGACGGCGATCAACAGGACCCAGAGCGCGCTCACCGCCGCCCATTCGGCCCACTCGACGCGCCGCTCCGCGGGGTCCGCGGCGGGTGTGGCGCGCAGCGTGACGAATACGAACACCGAGACCGCCGGCCCCACGAGCAGCGTCAGCAGATGGTTGCCGATCGACAGCGCGGCCAGGTATACGATGAGCAGCAGATAGTGGGGCCCGCGCTGCGTGCCGCGCGCGTCGCGCCAGCGGAGACAGAGCCAGCAGATGGCGGCGATGCTGAACGTCGCCACCGTGTAGACCTCGGTCTCGTTGCTGTTCTGCCAGACCGTGAACGTGAACGCCGAGAGGACGGCGGCCGCCGCGGCACCGCCGACCCGCCGCACGGTGTCTTCGCCCGCGAGCAGGCGGTGCGCGACGAGGAAGAAGCACCCCGCCCCGGCGGCCGAGAAGCAGGCGCTCATCAGGTTGAGGCGCCAGGCGTAGGCGCCGAGCTGCAGCACCTGACCCCACACGTGGCCGAGCAACACGAACAGCGGCGTCCCCGGCGGATGCGGGATGCCGAGGACCTTGGCGGCGGTGATGAATTCGCCCGCGTCCCACAGCGTGACGGTGGGCGCGAGCGTGATCAGGTAACCGAGCAGGACCAGCGCGGCGACGGCCGCCGCCGCTCTGTATGGAGGCCGATCAGCTGGCAGGTGCGGTCACCCGCTCGCCACCTTCGAGGTGCGAGACCACTCCCGAGAGCAGGTCGCGCACCTGTTGCGGCGTGAGGTGGCGGTACAGCAGACCATGGCTGGCGATGGAGATGGTCGAGGTCTCTTCCGAAACGACCAGCACCGTCGCATCGGTCTCCTCCGAGAGACCGAGCGCGGCGCGGTGCCGGGTACCGAGCGACTTGTCATTCACCTTGAACTGCGTGAGTGGCAAGACGCAGCCCGCCCCGATGATCTGATCGCCGCGCACCAGGACGGCGCCGTCGTGCAACGGCGAGTAGGGCGTGAAGATCGTGGTCAGGAGGTCGGCGGACACCTTCGCCTCCATCGGGACCCCGGTCGTGATGAACTCCTCGAGCCCGATGTCGCCCTCGATCGCGATGATCGCGCCGGTGCCGGCGCGCGACAGGCGGTCGAGCGCCTCGGCGATCTCCTCCGCCACCGACTGGCGGTCACCCCGCGAGAACACGCGCATGAACCGCGACTGGCCCAGCCGGGCGAGGGCGTTGCGCAGCTCGGGCTGGAACACGACGACGGCGGCGAACGCGCCGTACGTGAAGACGACGCCCAGCAGCGAGCTGATCATCGTGAACTTCGCGAATACGGCGACGAAATAGGCGAGGGACAAGATCACGAGACCGACGACGATCTGCAGCGCCCGCGTGCCCACGAGGAACAGCAGGAAGCGATAGATGACGAACGCCACGAGCAGGATCTCGAACAGGTCCGGCCAGAGGCGTGGCGCGAGGAATTTGAAGGCGTCGACGTTCATGGATTCGTCGTAGCGCTCGCCAGGGTGAGGGCCTCGCGCGTCAGGGCGACGTCGTGGACCCGGAACAGGCGCGCCCCCCGCTCCCAGGCGAGGGCGCAAGCGACGGCGGTCGCGCGGTCCCGATCTTCCACCGGCCGCCCGGTGACCGATCCCAGGAACCGCTTGCGCGACGGGCCGACGGCTACAGGATAGCCCAAGGCGGCGATCGTTGCCAGCTCATCGAGCAGGCGAAAGTTCTGCGCCGCGGTCTTGGCGAACCCGAGCCCCGGGTCCACCGCGATCCGATCCTTCGCCACCCCCGCCCCTTGGGCGCGCGCGGCAGCACCCTCCAGCTCGGCGGCGACCTCGGGCGCCACGTGCTGGTAGTGCGCCAGGCTGTCCATCGTGTCCGGGGTGCCGCGCATGTGCATGACTATCAACCCCGCACCGGCGGCGGCGACGACCGGCCCCAGCGACTCATCGAACGTGAGCCCCGAGACATCGTTCACGGCTGCCGCGCCGGCGTCGAGCGCGGCGCGGGCGACGTCGGCCTTGCGCGTGTCCACCGAGACGGGGCCGAGCCCACGGCGCGCCAGCTCCCGAATCACGGGGACGACGCGGTCGATCTCTTCGCGGGCCGGGACCGGCGCCGCACCGGGCCGAGTGGACTCGCCCCCCACGTCGAGCATGCGTGCGCCGTGCGAAGTGAGTTGTGCGCCGTGCTCGACCGCAGCCTCCACGGTGCCGAGGCGACCGCCGTCGGAGAACGAGTCGGGCGTGACGTTGACGATGCCGATGATGACGGGTTGGTCGAGTTTCAGCTCGGCACCGCGGATCGTCCAGGCGCGGGGGGGCTCGGCGTGCGCGGCGAGGAAGCGGCCCAGCTCGGGGGCGAGGCGCGCCAAATCCGGCGGCGCGCGGTCGTAGCGGGCGAGCGGCGCGAGCCGGCTCGCGGCCGCGGCCACGAGCGCCCAACCGTCGCCGGTGAGCACGTCGGCGCCGCTCTTCGCGCCCCAGTGCACCAGCGCTTCGCGCTCGGATTCGCTGATGTCTTCGAGGAGGACGACGAGCGATTGGACGCCGGTGGCTGCGAACCAGGCGGGTTGCGCTTCCCAACCGCGGGCCGCGAGCGCCGCGCGCACCGCCTCGGGGGGGGAGGTGTGCGCGGCGAGCGCGGTGACCTTCACGCGCCCGCGGGCTCGGGCGGCAGATTCCCCAACACGGGACCGCGCGCGGCCTGGGCCTTATCCTTTTCCTTGGCGGGTGCTTCGCCGCCCAGGGGCACGGCCCGGGCCTGCGGTGGCAGCGACTTCCCCGCCACCACCAGCTCGACTTCGTCGCGGTCCAGCGTCTCACGCTCGAGCAGCGCCGCGGCGAGCCAGTCGAGGGCGGTGCGCCGGTCGCTGAGGATGCGCGTCGCCTCGGCGAAGGCATTGGTGAGGATGCGCTTCACTTCATCGTCCACCAGCTTCGCCGTGCTTTCGGAGATCTCGCGGCGCTGCACCACCTCGCGCCCCAGGAAGATCTCCTGCTCGCGGTCGCCCACGGCGATGGGCCCGATGGCGTCGCTCATGCCGAACTGCGTGACCATGCGCCGGGCGATGTTGGTGGCTTGCTGGATGTCCTGCGCCGCGCCCGGGGTGACCTTGTCCGGACCGAACACGAGCTGCTCGGCGACGCGGCCGCCGTATGCCATCGCCAGCCGTGAGAGGATGGATTGCTTGGTGTACTTGTGCAGCTCCTCCTCAGGGAGATACGCCGTGAGGCCGAGGGAGCGGCCGCGCGGGATGATCGTCACCTTGTGCAGCGGATCGGCCCCGGGCACGCTCAGCGCGACGAGCGCGTGGCCCGCCTCGTGATACGCGACCAAGCGGCGCTCTTCGTCGGAGAAGACGCGGCTCTTCCGCTCGAGGCCGAGCATCACCTTGTCCTTCGCGTCCTCCAGGTCCTGCATGTCGACCTGCGGCTTGTTGCGCCGGGCCGCGAGCAGCGCCGCCTCGTTGACGATGTTGGCGAGCTCGGCGCCGGCGAGCCCCGGCGTCCCCTTGGCGATGGGCTCGAGGTTCACGTTCGACGCCAGCGGGATCTTGCGGGTGTGCACCCGCAGGATCTGCTCGCGACCCTTCAAGTCGGGCATGTCGACCACGATCTGGCGGTCGAAGCGGCCGGGCCGCAGCAACGCCGGGTCCAGGATGTCGGGTCGATTAGTAGCCGCGAGGAGGATTACACCATCGTTGGATTCGAAGCCATCCATTTCTACCAGTAATTGATTCAGGGTCTGCTCGCGCTCGTCGTGGCCGCCGCCCAACCCCGCTCCGCGGTGGCGACCGACGGCGTCGATCTCGTCGATGAAAATGATGCAGGGCGCATGCGCCTTCCCCTGCTCGAACAGGTCGCGCACGCGCGACGCGCCCACGCCGACGAACATCTCGACGAAGTCGGAGCCCGACATAGAGAAGAAGGGGCGCCCCGCCTCACCGGCGACGGCCTTGGCAAGCAGCGTCTTGCCGGTGCCCGGCGGCCCGACGAGCAGCGCGCCCTTGGGCAGACGGCCGCCGAGCCGCTGGAACTTCTGCGGGTCCTTCAGGAAGTCGATGATCTCTTCGAGCTCCTGCTTGGCCTCATCGCATCCCGCCACGTCCGCGAACGTGATCTTCGGCGTGTCGCCCGCCAGCAGCTTGGCCTTGGACTTGCCGAAGGCGAAGGCGCGGTTCCCGCCCTGCTGCATCTGGCGCAGCATGAAGATCACGAGGCCGAAGATCAGGAGATACGGAAGGAAGAGGATCAACACGGATCCGAACGACTGCCCCGTCTCCCGCGCCCGCACCTCGACGCCCTTCGTGCTGAGCGACGCCACCCACGCGTTGTCGGCCTCGAAGGGAAGCAGAACGTTGAAGCGCTCGACCGGCAGCCGCTTGACGGTGACGGCGCGCCGGAATGTGCCTCTGACCTTCTGGCGCTCGGCGATCTCGACGGTCTGGATGTTGCCGGCGTTGAGCTCGTCCTCGAACTGCGAAAACGTGATTTCCGCCTCTTCCCGGCGCCCCTTCGAGGCGACCTGGACGAGCGCGATCGTGCCCACGATGAGGAGCGCCCAGAACGAAAGCGTCCGGAACATGCGGGCCCAGTTGAATTCCCGCGGTGGCGGGGGGATGCGGTCGGCCATCTACGTCAGACTCGCGATATAAGGAAGGTGCCGGAAGTTCTCCGCGTGATCGAGGCCATACCCCACGAGGAACAACTTGGGTGCGTCGAACCCCACGAATGCCGCTTCCAGCTCCAAGTGTTCTGCAATGTGTTTGTGCAGCAACGCGCAAATGTTCAAGCTCTTCGGTCCCCGCTGGCGCAGCAGCGTGACCAGCCGATTCAGCGTCTTGCCGGTGTCGATGATGTCCTCGACCAGCAGGATGTGTTTACCCGCGAGCTCCGTCTCCGGATCGTACAGCAGCCGGACGTTGCCGCTGGACACGGTGCTGTCGCCGTAGCTCGCCGCCACCAAGAAATCCACCTGCAGCGGCCGGTCGATGCGCCGCACCAGATCGCTCAGGAAAATGAAGCTCCCCTTCAAGAGTCCCAGCACCAACAGATCGCCCTCGGGATATGCCGCGGTGATCTCGCGGCCCAGCTCGCGCACCCGCGCGGCGATCGTCGCTTCGTCGAACACGATGCGCTTGAGCTCACGCCCGCCGGTCTGCCGCAGCTGCGCCGTGCTGGGTAACATCGAGCCGCACCGCCTTGGTTCCGGGCGCCGGGACGCCGTCGGTACTGCGACAGATGCCCGGCACCCATAAGATGGTCTCACCGCGGGCCACGACGGGATAGCGAGCGCGCTCGCTGCGCGGCACCCGTGCTTCCATCAGCAGGCGCCGCAGCGGCCGGTGACCCACCCCGCCGAGCGGCAGCAGCTCGTCGCCCGTGGCGGGAGTTCGCAGCTCCCAGCCGGGCCCGTCCAGCCAGGTGCTCCAGCCGCCGCGGTCGATCCGTCCAGGCGCGGTCGAGGGACCCCAGTCGATCCGGAACGCGCCGAACACCGCGCTCCCCCGTTCGCCCGCCGGCACGACCCGCTCGGCCGCGCACTCCATCGCGCGGGCGACGCGCAGCCGGTCGAACGCCACTTCCGCGGTCCATCCGCCGCCCAGCGAGAGCCGGCGGCCGGAGGGCCGTCGCGCCAGTGCGACGAGGCGTCGGGCCCGCGCCGGCCCGAGCACGAGGCCGCCACCCGCTCTGCGCGCCGCGGCGCGCAGCAACGCAACAGCCAGCGTTTCATCATAGCCGAGCAGCGCGCCCCGGGCAACGGCAAAACCGGTGGACGAGACCTGAAGCCCAAGCTCGGGAACGAGTTCCAGCGCGCGGTCCCAGGCGCGCCGATCCGCGGCGGCTTGCCGGCCGAGACGGCGCAGGTCGCCGGTGACGCGGGCGCCGAGGCGGTCTTTCAGAAGTGGGAGCAGCTGAGTCCGTACCCACGAGCGCAGGTGACGCGGGTCCGCGTTTGCGGGATCGCTGTGCGCGGTGAGCCCGCGCGCCGCGGCGTGCGCGACGAGCTCGTCATGCGTGAACGGGAGCAGCGGCCGCACCAGTCCGTCACGCCCGCGGCGTACGATCCCCGCGAGCCCCGCCGGCGCGCTGCCGCGCAGCGCTCGGAGCACCACCGTTTCGACTTGATCGTCGCGGTGATGCGCAGTGACGAGATAGGCCGCGCCCAAGCGGTGTTGCACTTCACGGAGCCACGCGTAGCGCGCGCGCCGCGCAACGGTTTCAGTTGCGTCGGGCCCGAGATGCAGCTCGACTGTCTCGAATGGCAATCCGTATTTCTCGGCCAGCTTTCCGACCGTCCGGCCGACCGGCCGTCCGGCTGTCTGAATCCCGTGATCCACGTGCGCCACAACAAGCGACAGTCCCAAGTCCGGGGCGACACCGTGCAGCAGATCGAGGAGTGCCACCGAATCGGCGCCACCAGAGACGGCGACGAGGGCCGTCCCCGGCTTGCGGAACAGGCGCGCGCGCTCGATATGGGCGCGGAAGCGTTCGGGAAGCGATGCCATCTGGGTCATGTATCTTTAAGTATGCTGCCGCCCGACCAGACGTACCAACTGCTGCGGAACCTGACCTCGCCGGTCGTGGCGGTGACCTCCGAGCGCGACGGCAAGGAAAACGGCATGATTTCGGACGCCGCCATCCGGGCCTCGATCGTGCCCACCGTGCCGCGGCTATCAGTCTACATCCACAAGTTCAACTTCAGCCACGATCTCATCTTCGATACCGGCCGGTTCGTGCTGCACCTGCTCCATACCAAACAATTCGACCTGATCCACGGGCTCGGCTTCGTGAGCGGCCGCGATCGCGACAAGCTCGCCGACGTGCCGCACCGCCGCGGCGTGCTGGGCGCACCGGTCCTTGACGACTGCTACGCGCACTTCGAGTGCAAGGTCGTGAACGTGATGGACACGGGGAGCTCGACGTTGTTTCTGGGCGACGTGGTGGAAGTCGGGTTTGGGGCAGCCAAGGCGACGCGCGGCGAGGTCATGACCGCTGGTCATTTCCGGACCAACATGCCCGCCGAGTGGCGTAGGGAATACGAGGGTTTGCTGGGCGCGGCGCAGCACTTCGCGGCCGAGAAGTCGAGGCACATCGTGCCCGTCGTGTGGCGAGGGCTAGCTTAGCGTACGCTAGACGGCGCCCTTCCAGGGATCCGATGGATCCGACGGGTGCGCGGTAGGATCGTGCCTGTGGCGCTCGACGTGCTCGACATGCTCAATGCGCTCGACGTGCTCAACGCGCTCGACAGGCTCGACAGGCTCGTCGTCCGCCGGAGGGTCGTCCAACGGCGAGTCCTCGTACACGATTGGCGGGGTGCAGGTGCAGGTCCCCATTTGGGGCAGCGCGACCTGCGCGCTGGAGCGAGGTGGCCGATACTGAATCGTCGCTTTGTCGCGGACGATTCCGCCGCAGAAGTGGCAGTGGATCGTGTGCACGGGCACCTCCCTCGAGCCGCGTGGGCGCGGGCGGGCGCGGGCATAGCATTCACTTTCGTACGGCCCTCAGGCAAGACCACGTACCAACCCAAAGAGTCACAGCGAGTTGAACGCACGACGCCCCGGGAGGCGAACTCCCGGGGCGTCATAGTGATAGCGGCGGTCGGACTCGAACCGACGACCCGCGGATTATGATTCCGCTGCTCTAACCAGCTGAGCTACGCCGCCGTGGGCTGGAAAATCCTAGCCAGCTACCGCACGGCGGTCAACTAGTTCACTCCCACGCGGCCCTGTACCGAGGCCAGCAGCTTGACCGAGTCGTACCCGACGCCGTCCTTAAAAACAATCGTGGGGCTGCGAATCACGGAAGGATCGGCGGTGAGATCGCCGTGCAGCACCACCAGGTCGGCCAGCTTGCCGGTTTCGACCGTCCCGAGCGTCTGGGCTACGCCGAGAATCGTCGCGCCGTTCGCGGTCATGATCTGGATCGCCTGCGCGGGCGTGAACCCCGCCTCGATGAACAGCTCGTAGTTGCGCTGATCGCCGAAGCCCGCCAGCGCTCCACCGATCCCCGTGGGGTCGACCCCCGCCGCCATCAATCCCCCCGCGGCGACGAAGGCCCGCTCGAACGCCATCGCGTTCTTGAACGCCTGGAGCGAGACCCAGCCACTGCCGCTCGAGTCGATCTGCTGGCGCATCTTCATGTAGTTGTCGCGCACTTCCGGATCCATCGCCTGCAGCGTGCGCTCGTCTTTGGTGGGACGACCCGCCACGAACGGCTCGTACACGGCGAGCGTCGACGTCATGGACACGTGATGCTGGACGAGCGAGCGGATCGTGGCCTGCCCGGCATCACCCTTGGGATCGGATGCGCTAATCTGCGTCATCAGGTTGACGGGACACACGTCGGCCTGCTTGCCGGTCGTGAAATCGGATGCCGTGAGCATGCCGTGCTCGAGATTGTCGATGCCGAGTGCGACGGCTTCCTGGAAACTCACGGAGCAGAGATGCCCCGTGACCTTGATGCCGCGCTTGTGCGCTTCCTGAATGGCGGCGCCCAGCTCCGCGCGCCGGATGTCGGTGTACGCTTTGATCCAGGTCGCGCCCTCGGCCGCCCAATAGGCGACGAAGCGGCGGGCCGCTTCGGGAGAGTTCAGGATCGCCATCGCCCCGCCGCCGCGCTCCCCGGTGATGTACGGCGCGGTCAGATGGATGCGTGGCCCCGGCGCGAGGCCGTGATCGATCCAGTCCTTCAAATTGATCTCGGCGTACGGCGACCGGCTCCCCGTCGTGCGAATCGTCGTGACACCCGAGCCAAGGTAGAGGTGCGATCCCGTGTAGCCCATCTGCACGGCCCGGCCGCCGGCCGCCGTATAGAACAAATGATCGTGCATGCCGATGATGCCGGGGATGACCGTCGAACCGGTCATGTCCATCACCCGCGCGCCGGCCGGGATCGGCACCGACGCGGCGGCACCCACCGCCGCGATTTTGCCCGCGCGAATCACGACCGTTTGATCGGTCTTCGGCGCCGCGCCCGTTCCATCGACGAGCAGCACATGCGTCAACGCCATCAGGGAGGTATCGACCGCGATGTACTCACGCACGCTGGCCGCGAATGAATCGGGCCGCTGCGCAAGAAGGGTGAGCAGAAAGGTGAGCGCGTGCATGAGAGGTCCTCGCTAATCCACAGTGAAGTGCATCATCATCCCTGCCGAGAGATGCTCGGCGATGTGACAGTGCAGCATCCATTCGCCGGGGTTGGCAGCGTCGAGCAGAATATCCACTACCGCACCGGCCGGCACCAGCACGGTGTCCTTCCACGCCAGATCCGCGTTGGGCACGCCGTTCACCGCCAGCACGAGAAAGCGCTGGCCGTGCAGGTGAATGGGATGTTGCATGCCGTGAAACGCGCGGCGCTCGTTGACCAGCCGGATCTTCGCCGGCTCGCCCCGGCGGAAGTGCCAGGCAATGTCCATGTTCTCGCGGCCCGTCGCGGGATCGCGCAGCACCCACCGCACCTGCCGTCCCGTGGACGCCCAGTTCATCATCGGCATCGTGCCGCCCCACTCGACGGGCGCAAAGTAGATCGAGTCCAGCTGCATCAACCGCTGGGTGACGTACGGCAAATCATGCGTCTGGAGCGTGAGCACGAGGGTCTGGTCCGGCGGCTTGTTCAAAAAGCGGCGGTACCGCTCGAGCGCGCGCGTCGTCGCGCTGTCACGCCGCAGCGTGGCGAAGCGCGCGCCGTGATCGTCGCGGACACGCGCAGGTGACACGGTGACGACCCCGAGCGTATCGACGAGCGGGAAGAAGCGCCCGAACAGGTGATCGAGCCCACGCACCTGGTTGACCAGCGTCACATTCCCCGGCTTGCCAAAGCGCACATCCACGACGTACCGCTCCGCGGGCGCGATCACCACACTCTCGACCCACGCCTCGCGCTCGAACGGCCCGGCGTCCGTCGCGACGAGCTTCATGCGCGCGCCGGGGAACGACAGGTTGAGCGTGCGCGTGTTCGACACATTCGTAAAGTAGAAGCGCACCACCTCCCCGCGGCGCACCGCCAGCCGATAGCCGGGCGCACCGTTCACGAGAAACAGATTGCCGAACCGGCCCATCAGCGCGTGGGTCGGTGCTTCCTGCCCCCACGGAATGAGGCCCGCATCGCCGACCAAGAGGTCCTGCAGCATCAGGATCTGTTCTCGATTGGCGGGGATCTTCGCGCCGGGTTGCCGCACGAGAATGTTGCCGTACAGGCCGAGCGCTTGTTGGATGTCTTCGCGAATGTGCGGATGGTACCAGTAGATCCCCGCGTCTGGGAACCGAATCTTGTATATGAACGCGTCGCTTACGCCGTCGACGCCGTCGAACGCATTGTCGAGCCGGACGCCATGCCAATGGATGCTCGTCGAGTCTGACAAGTGATTCGTGAACCGCACCATGATTTCCGTGCCACGCGAGACTTCAATCAATGGTCCCGGATACTGCCCGTTGTAGCTGTACATGGTGTAGGTCTGGCCATTGATCGTACGGCGGACCAGCTCGGCATCGAGATCGATGATGTCGCCGTCCTTGAGCCGAAGCACCTCGTTCGACTCGGCGTCGGGCACGGCCGCATCCGTCGCGGGAAGAAACGGCGTCACCAGAGGTCGGAGCGCCATCTCTGACGGCAACATCGTGACCCCGGGAGGCGTCGGCACCATCGGCCAACCGGAGTTCTCGTGCTCGCTATGATCCATCGTGTCGCTCCCCGACCGCGCGGCCCCCAGAGAGAATTCGATCAGATCAGGAGGGAATGGCCGGGTACTCGGGGACTGGCCGCGCAGAATCATGCGGCCGTGGGGTTCGCGGACCGCGGCGCTGCGCTCGGCGGAAATGAGAATGACGAACTTGTCGAGATCGATCGCGGGGAGGGCGACGCGGCCGTTCCGCACAGCGCCGAGCTTGATGAGCGCATCCATCTGGGGCGACGCGACCCAGGCGACGTAGGTGCTCGTCGGTGCCAGCCCGCTGAGCCATGCGACGGGGATGAAGCGGGAACGGCCGTCGGCGGTGACGCCGACCGTGAACGGGCCGGGAGGACTGCCGAGCTCGACGCGTCCCGCTACGCCGCTGACTCCGGGCGCGGCAACCAGCTCGATGCAGTACAGATCGTGACTGGGGCCGAGGGGCGTGGGGGGGGGTGGATCGCATGGCCGTCCCTGTCCCTCGCAGACCCCCGCAGCAACGGCGAGGACCAGGAGTCCTCGCAGCATGGAGTATCCCAAGGCCTCGCCTAGCTCCCCTTCTCCTCCCGTCCCATTGCCACTATGTACGTCACCGTATCCCAGGCGTTGTGAATCCCGATGCCCAGCAGCAACAGCGAGATCCCGCCGAGCCCGAAGAGCGCCCACGATTGATCGTGCGACAGACCCGCCGCGCACACGAACATCGTCGTGTAGGCGATCATGGGCAAAATGAAGTGCCACACCCAGTCCTCGAGCACCATCGTGTAGCCCGTTTGCCGCCGCATGCGCCGCAGCACGACCAACACGTATCCCACGCCCGACACGGCGGTGAGGCCGATGAGATGGGCGGGATCCTGCAAGCGCTGCCACGGCGCGCTGATGATCGCGGCGAGCAGCAGCACCGCGAGGAAATGAATCACGTTCGGCGTGCCGAAGGCGTTGATGTTCGCGGGCGTCTTCGAGACGCGGGCATCGGCGATGAGCGTGATGACCACGAACATCAGCCCCGTCAGTCCCCCGGCCGAGGAGCCGACGATGACGTAGAAGCTTTCCCAGTGTGAGAGCAGGGCTAGGTCCCCGCGCGAGACCACGTCCGACCGGGCAGCGCCCGCGGCATGCGCAGCCCCACCCCCGTCATCCGCAGAAATTGCGGTCGCTCACCCCGCCGCGAGCTGCCGCTCAACGTGGTCGACGAAGCAATGCTGAGGGTGTAGGCGCCGGTCGCGGCGCTGTCGGTGGTCGCGACGAACAAGAGGTACACCCCGCTCACCGGCGCCTGGTAGACGAGGTAGGCGTTGGTCGTCGTCCCGGCGTTGGCGCTGTCGTCGTTGAACGCCACGCCCGTACCCGACGCGTTGTCCAGAAACAAGGCCGCATCGAACGCGGTCGATCGCTCCGACACCGTCAGCACGCTCCCGGCGTCGAGGTTGATCGCGACCTTGTCGGCGTAGTACACGCCGCCGGTGGAATCCACGCAGTCGCTCGCGGTCACGCTGTCACTGACATCCACGCCACGCGTCACCCACACCACTCCGCACCCCGCCAGGGCCGCGGGCCGCGACAGCGCCGCCATGGTGTACGCGCCCGTGGTGCTCTGCAGCAGCGAGCTGGGCGCGAGCAGATAATTACCCGTCGCCAGGATCGCGCTGAACTGTGAGCTCGAGTTCGGCGAATCGATCTCGAAGTCGTACCCCAGGAAGAAACCCGTCCGCAGATATACCTCCAGCCAGGTCTCGAACGCCCCCGACGCCATCGTGAACGCGACGCCTTGCGGTCCCGCCGGTACGTTCACCTCGTAGAAGTCCGTGAAATAGCCGCCGAAGTTGCAGTCCGTGGCGGCGAGGCTGCCCGGCAGCGTGTCGTTCAACGCCAGCACCGGGTGGTCACAGGCGGTGGCCCCGAACGCGACAGGCGCGACGCCGCCGACCGAGGCTTGGATGCTGATCGCCCCGGGTGTGGCGCCGAGCGTGACCGTCGTGCTGGCAAACCCCTGGGAGTCGCTGGACGCGGTCGGCGACCCCAGCGTGGCCGCCCCGGCCGTCACGGTCCATGTCACCGTCGCACCTGAATACGGTTGGCCGTTTGACCCGTTCACCAGAACCCTGAGCGGCTCGAACAGTTGATCGCCTGTCAGGTTCCCCTGGCTGTCGCCCGAGACGCGCACCAAGGCGCTGGGTTTGACGGCGGCGGGCCCAGCCGAATCGCTGCAGGCGAGACCGAACGCGAGGAACAGGCCGAGAGCTGTCGCTCCGAGCCGACGGAAGACGCGCATGTGGAAGCCTCCTGTCACCGCGGGACCACCCGGTATAGCAGCTCGCCATCCCGGATCATGCCGAATTCTTCCCGGGCGACCCGTTCCTGCACGATGGGATTCGTTTCGAGATCCTTCGCCGCCTTGGCGAGCGAATCGACTTCGGCGCGCAGCGCCGCCACTTTCTCCCGTTCGTCGGCGAGCTGGCGGCGCATCGTGAGCCAGTCCGCCGTGCTGTACTCCCCGCCCCACGCCGCCATGGCGAGCAGCACGAATGCGCCGACGAGCCCGGCGATGCGCGTGCGGCTCACAGGCCGTACAAGTGACGCCCGGGATAGTGGGCCACGTCACCCAACTCCTCGGCGATCCGCAGCAACTGGTTGTACTTGGCGACCCGATCGGTGCGCGACGCGCTGCCGGTCTTGATCTGCCCCACACCCGTGCCCACCGCTAGGTCCGCGATGAAGGTGTCCTCCGTCTCCCCCGAGCGGTGCGAGATCACCGCGCCGTAGCCGTTGCCCCGGCCCAGCTCGATACACTGCAAGGTCTCGGTGAGGGTTCCGATCTGGTTCACCTTGATGAGGATCGCGTTGGCGACTCCTTCCTCGATACCGCGCGCCAGCCGCTCCGCGTTGGTGCAGAAGAGATCGTCGCCGACCAGTTGGACCCGCTCGTGCAGCGCCTGCGTGAGCTTGGCCCACCCGCCCCAGTCGTCTTCCGCAAGCCCGTCCTCGATCGACACGATCGGATAGCGGTCGCACCATCCCTTGTACAGCGCGATCATCTCCTCGGCAGTCTTCGTGCCACCCTTGCTCTTCTTGAAGGTGTAGTTCCCCTCGGAGTACAGCTCGGAGGCGGCGACGTCGAGCGCGATCGCCACGTCCTTTCCCGCTTCGTACCCCGCTGCCTGGATGGCGGCCATGATCACCTCGAGCGCCGCTTCATCATTCGGCAGATCGGGCGCGAAGCCCCCTTCATCGCCCACCGCGGTGGACAGGCCGCGCTTGGCCAGGACCTTTTTCAGGGCGTGAAAGACCTCGACGCCGATGCGCAGTCCCTCGGAGAACGTTTCCGCGCCGATCGGCACGACCATGAACTCCTGCGAGTCCACGGTGTTGGCGGCATGGGCTCCGCCATTCAAGATGTTCATCATCGGGACCGGCAAGACATGGGCGACCGGTCCGCCCAGGTAGCGGTACAGCGGCAACCCCGCTTCCTGAGCGCCGGCCCGCGCCACGGCGAGCGACACCGACAGGATCGCGTTGGCGCCGAGATGGCTCTTGTTGGGAGTGCCGTCGAGGTCGAGCATCGCGTAGTCGACCACGATCTGATCTTCTGCTGGCATCCCCTCGAGCCGCGGGCCGATCACCTCGTTGACGTTCTTCACCGCTTCGAGGACGCCCTTGCCGCCGAAGCGCTTCTGGTCGCCGTCGCGCAGCTCGACGGCCTCGTGCTCTCCGGTGGACGCGCCGCTCGGCACGGCCGCCCGGCCCGCGGCCCCGCTCGCCAGGGTGACGTCGGCCTCGATCGTCGGGTTACCGCGGCTGTCGAGGATCTCGCGGGCGTGGACGGAAATGATCGTGCTCATGGTGGCCCAACCCTAGCGGCCGCGGGGTCGCCCGTCAACGCGCGCTGTTGTAACGCAACGATCGCGACGCGCACGCGCTCGCGCAGCGCCTCACGATCGTCGGCGGTGAGCCCGGCGGTAGGAATGGGCGCCCCGACGAGCAGGCGGATCGGCCGCGGGCGCAGGCGCCACGCGCCCTTGGGCAGGATCTCGAAGGTGTGGTGCACGTAGACCGGCACGATCGGCACCTGGGCGGCGATGGCGAGCGCGAACGGCGCGTTCTTGAAGGGGAGCAGCTCGCCGGTCCGGCTGCGCGTCCCCTCGGGAAAGACGACGGGCGAGAAGCCCCTTTTGATGATGCGCGCCGCATCGTCGTACGCCTCGAAGGCGCGCGCCTTGACGGTGCGGTCGATGGGAATGTGGCCCGCCGCCCGCATCGCCGGCCCGAGCAACGGAATCCGGAACAGCTCGCGCTTCGCGACGAAACGCACGGACCCGGGGAGTGTGGCGAACAATGCCCAGATGTCGAACATCGACGAGTGATTGGATGCGTAGATCAGCGGCTCGCCCGCCGGAATGCGCTCGAGCCCGACCGCGTGAACGGGCGTCCCCGCGGCCCGCAGCACCTGCCGCGCCCAGTCGGTCCCCGCCCAGTCGTATACGCCACCCACGTGGTGACGCACCCGAAAGATCCCCGCGATGATCGCGCCCGATGCGTGATAGATCGTCGAGATCAGCAGGACGAGGTAATACCAGAGGACGCGGATCATGATCGAGCGAAGTGATCGTAGCCCGCAGGCAGCGCGACGGGCGTGTTGCCCTCGAGGAGACGCACGCCTCCGCCGCGGACGCACTCGCCGATACGCGTGAGCTCGAAATCAGGTTTGGCCGTGAACGAGCCGGGCAGCGTGACGAGCAGCTCGAACTCCTCGCCGCTCGCCGCGGCGGCGAGAGGCGACGCGCCGTCCCAGCAGGGGAGCCGCTCGAGCGCGATCTCCAGGCCGACGCCCGACGCGGCGGCCAGATGGCCGGCATCGGCGGCGAGACCATCCGAGATGTCGATCATCGCCGTGGCGCCGTGCTCGGCGAGCCAGCGCCCCGCGGCGATGCGCGGTTCGGGCCGGGAATAGCGGCGGCCCAGCGTCCCACCGGGGCGAGCGCCCGCCTGGTAAGCGGCGAGCGCGAGCGCGGCACCGCCGAGCCGGCCCGTCACCCACACACCGTCGCCGGCCTGGGCGCCCGCCCGCCGCACGGGCCGCTCGGCGGTACCGAGCACGCACACGTCCACGAGATACTGCTCCGCGCGGGCGAGATCGCCGCCGAGCACCTTGGCCCCCACACTTTGAGCGGCGTCGGCCACACCACTCATGATTTCCGCACCGTGGTCGCTGCCACCGGGCATGCCGAGTGACACGAGGACGCCTACTGGCGCCGCGCCCTCCGCGGCGAGATCGGAGAGCGCCGCGGCGGCCGAGCGCCACCCGATCTCTTCGAAGCTGAGCCAGTCGGTGCGGAAGTGGATGCCCTCGAGCGAGCAGTCGATGCTGACGGCCAGGGTCGTGCCGCCTAACGGAATGAGCGCGCAGTCGTCGCCGAGGTCGCGCGCGCGTGTGCCTAGTCGGGTAAAGATCTCGCGCAGCCGGTCGAACTCACCTTTGCTCTTCGGGCTCATCGGTTGAGGGCCGCGCGGCGGTCGAATCGCACCAGGCCGCTGTCGGTGGCCGCCCACAGGTAATCCCCCTCCGCGAGCACGTCGCGCACGGCGGCGGGCAGGTCGACGGGGATCGTGAGGGTACGCACGTGCGCGTGGCCGAGGTCGGCGTGGGCGAGCCCCTGAGTGCCGCCGACCCAGACGCCGCCATCGGGATCGGCGGCGAGCGTGGTGGGTCGGCCGAGGGCGAGCGAGAGGGGCAGCTCCTTCCACGCCCCGGCGGCTGAATCGCGCCACACGAGCGAGCGGTCGGTCGCGGCGACGATCGTTCCGCCGGCGCGCGCCACGGCGAAGATCGGCTGGGTCGAGGCGGCGACGCCCACGGCGTCTGCACTCCCCGGCGGCATCATTACGACGCCGGCGTTGGTGCCGACCCACAATGTCTCTCGCACGGCGACGAGGCTCAGCACCGGGAAATCGGTGGAGACGCGTACGACGCGGTCGTCGCGCGTGACCACCGACAATCCGTGCGTCGTCCCGACCCAGATGCCATCGGGCGCGGGAGCGAGGCTCGTCACGTCGGGGAGCTCGAAGATCCGGAACCGCGTCGCGCCCGGATCGATTCGCAGCACGCCCTGCTCCGTCGCGAGCCACAGGGCGCCGGCCGTCGCCAAGAGGCGACGTTCCGACCGGAACGTGAATCCGAGCGCTGCCCCACCACCTTCGCCCGTGCGCGTCGCAGAGAGGTCCGTGGCGACCCACGTCAACCGAGCGTTCGTCGCCGCCCAGATGCCTCCCTGCGCTGGGGCAATGGCCCCAACGCCGGCGGCGAGGAGCCCGTACGGCAGAGCCTCCCACTCGCCGGTCTGGGCATCGACGCGCACCAGTCCCATCCCGTTCGTGCCGAAGAAGAGATCGGGCCGATCTGGTGAACTGGCCGCGGCGGTGAACTGGTACGTGCGCAGGCGCGGGTCGGTCAGGATCAACGCGCGGATCGCGTCGGCGGCGGGCGCGCGCGCGAGCGCCGCCTCGACCGACAGCACCTGCCCCTGCCCAGGCGGAGGGGCCGAGCCGCGCGTCCACAGGCGCGCGTCCACGTCGTAGCGCACGTAGCCGTCGGGGCCGCCGACGCCGAGCCACACCGCGTTGCCCGCCTGATCGGCGACGGCGATGCGCACGCGAGCCGTGGGGTATCCGTCGAGCGTGGTGACGGGAGGCTTCCAGCCGCGCGTCACACGGTCGTAAATGAGCAGGCCGTGGCGCGTGGCCGCGAAGACTAGCCAGGGCGACGCTGCAACGGCATCGACGTACGAGAAGTCCGAGATGAGGACCCGTTCATCGGGACGCCACTGGGCGGACGGGCCGACGGGCGGACGGGCCGACAACAACGCCACGAGCGCGAGACCGACCGCCCGACCGCCCGACCGCCCGACCGTCTTCACGCCACCTCCGGCGCTTCCAGCACCGCCAGCACCGGCGGCAGCCCCGGCTTCACATCGCGCCACGCGCGCCAAACGTCGGGCAACGCGGCGAGCACGTCGGCCGGGCGGAGGCTGCGCGCGGTCCACTGGCGCGCCCCGATGTCGGCCGCGCGACCCAGAGCGTGCGCGCCGAGCGCGGCGGCTTCGGGGGGCGCCAGGCCGCGTGCCAGAAAGGCGCCAATAAAGCCGGCTAACAGATCGCCGCTCCCGCCGGTCGCGAGGCCGGGATTGCCGCTCGCGACGACGTGGATCGGGCCGCGCAAGTCGGCGACGACCGTCGGCACGCCCTTGAGGAGGACGGTGGCCCTGAACCGCGCCGCAGCCTTGCCCGCGGCGCTCCAACGATCGTTCGCGGCTTCGTCGGCGAGCGCGTCGCCCGCCAGCGCGCGGAACTCGCCCACGTGCGGCGTGCAGACGAGCGGTCGGTCGGCGGGCCCTTTGAATAGATGCAGCGCATCGGCGTCGAGCACGGTCGGCACGGTGCGCCGCGCCAGGGCCGCCGCCAGGAATCGGTCGCGGGGCGGTTCGCGACCGAGCCCCGGCCCGCACACCACGGCGTCGGCCCACTCGAGGGCCTCCGTCACCGCCGGCTCGAGCTCCGGGCCGAGCGCCGACTCGACGGTGAGCACGTCGGGGAGGCTGGCGCGCGCGGCCGCGATCGTCTCCTTGGCGGCCACGAGCTTGACGAGTCCCGCGCCTGCGGCGAGGGCGGCGCGCGCCGCGTGCAGCGCGGCTCCAGTCATGCCGTCGGCGCCGCCCACCACGCACACCCTGCCGCGGTCGCCCTTGTGCATCGTCGGCTGCAGGCGCGGCACGCGCGCGGCGGCCCACGCGTCGGTCACGAGCAGCGGGCACGCGGGATCGGGCGGCGGAAAGCCGATGTCCACCACGACCACCTTCCCGCACCACTCGCGCGCCAGCAGATGGCCGCGGCGCGGACCGCCGAAGGTGACCGTGACCTGCGCGCGCACGGGCCCGTGCGCCTCGCCGCTCGTCAGGTCGAGCCCCGTCGGCCCGTCCACCGCGAGAATCGGCGCGCCGTAGGCGGCGAGGCGTTCGCCGAGCGCCAGGACGTCGCCCTTGGCGGGCCCCGCGGCGCCGGTGCCGAGCAGCGCGTCGACGGCGACGGCGGCCTGGGGCCACGCCTCGTCGCGCGCCAGCTCGCGCACGCCATCCACCCGCGCCAGGGCGCGATTGTCGATGCCGTCGTCGGTCTTGGGATCGAGGGCGGCGACCCATACGGAGACGCCCGCGGCGTGCAGGGCACGCGCCAGCACCCAGCCGTCGCCCCCGTTGTTGCCGGCGCCCGCCGCGATGAGCACTCCGCCCCCCGTTTTCTCGAGTGCGGCGGGGAACTCCGCGACGAGCACCTGCGCGACCGCCCGGCCCGCGGTCTCCATCAGGACGCGGCTCGGCACGCGGTACTGCGTGCGCGCCATGGAATCCCAGGCGGCCGCCTCGGCGGCCGACAGGACGGGAATCAGACTCACGGAATCACCACGCCTCCGTAGCCCACGACCTGCGAGTCATCGGTTACCCTTGGCGACACCCAACCCGAGTGCCGGTAGTCCACCACGTCGGCCCGCGTCGCGCCCAGCGCGCGCGCCGCCGCGAGCACGACGGCGACGGGCCCGCGGCCGCACATCGAGATTCGTTCGCGCCGGCAGCGCGCGAGCAGCTCCGCGCCGTCGAGCGCGGTCACCGCGTCCAGCGCGCGCGCGTCCTTCCGCTCCGAAACGGACGCCGGCTCGTAGTGGTTGAGGTCGCTCGACGCGAGCAGCAGGATCGGCTCCTGCGTCTCACGCACCACGCGCGCCAGCGCTTCCCCCAATTCCCGGGCCGGCTCCCACACATCCCACGCGAGGACGAGCGGGACGATCCGCGCCTCGGGCCGCAGCACCTGGAGAAACGGCAGCAGCACCTCGATCGCGTGCTCCGCGCGGTGCGCGTCGTGATCCACTCCAACGAGCGGCGACGCCGCGCGCAGCGCCGCGGCGCAGGGCTCGTCCACGGGCACGTCGCCGAGCGGCGTCCGGAACGCTCCCGCTTCCCACAGGGAGGCGCCACCTGGCGCGTCGCAGACACCGGTATGATTCGGCGCCAGAATCACGATGAGCGCGGGGAGTGCGACGCGCGCGAACACTGCGGCTGCCGTCGGGCCCGAGTAAACGTAGCCCGCGTGAGGCGCGATCACAGCGCGAAACGGCGCGGGGGGTGACGTGCCGAGATCGGCCCTCGCCGCCGCGAGCAGGCCGGTTACTGCCGCCTCCAGCTCGGCGCGGGCGCCGGGATAGAAGCGCCCGCTCACGACGGGCGCGCGCGTGGCTATTTGAGACTCTGCCCGATCGTCCGGCCGAAGGAAATCTCGCCGTTGTCGATACGGATGTTGAACCCGCAATCCGGGTTGCTGCACACCCAGGCCTTGTAGGTGATCGGTGCGCCGTCGCGACCGTAGTCCGATAACGGGATCAGCAAACCTTGCTGGCACTTCTTGCAGGCGGGCCACTCACGGGCGTCCATTGGGGCACCCCCCCCTTCCCTACCCCGAGAATGAAACCCCGGGCCACCGGTAGCCGGCCCGGAACACCTCGTCGAAGTCGTACACGCGATCGAAATCCTCGATTCGGTCGGCGGGCTGCCGCGCCAGCAGCGCCACGTCGATCAGCAGAAACACGATGCGCCCGAAGTCTTCCGTGGACGAGATGCCCCAGTGGGCCAGCACGGTGGGCGCCAGCAGGCCGAATTGCTCCTGCGCGAAGTCGCGGCACGCCCACGCCAGCTCGCCGCCGGAGAGGTGGCGTCGCGCGGGGAGACGCGTCTGCGCGAACTCGAGCGCCGCCAGCACGAAGAGATAGCCGCGCTCGTGATAGCGCTCGTCGCGGGTACGGACCTCGGCGAGCGCGGCGTCGAGCGTCGCGAAATCGCGGGGCTCGCTCACGGCCGCGCCCCGGTCTGCGGACGGTCGAGGCTCACGCGCACGCCGCCGGAGAGCCGCGCTCGCTCATCGGGCGCGAGCAACGCCAGCTCGAGGACTTCGTCGATCGTCTCCACCTGTTTGATCTCGAGCAGACGCTCCACCTCATCCGGTAGATCCACCAAATCGCTCTTGTTGCGCGCCGGCACCAGCACCGTCGTGACCCCCGCGCGCGCCGCGGCGGTCAGTTTCTCTTTGAGCCCGCCGATCGGGAGTACGCGACCCCGCAGCGTCAGCTCGCCGGTCATCGCCAGATCGTGGCGCGCCGGCCGGTTACACAGCAGCGACGCCAGCGCCGTCGCGATCGTGATCCCCGCCGACGGTCCGTCTTTCGGCACCGCGCCCGCGGGCACGTGGAGGTGCACGTCGGTCTGCGTGAACGACTCGAGCGGAATGCCGAGGGCGCCCGCCCGGGCGCGCAGCAGGCTCCACGCCGCCTGCGCCGATTCCTTCATCACGTCGCCCAGCTGGCCGGTGAGGGTGATCTGGCCCTTGCCCGCCATGCGGATCGCCTCGATGAACATGATGTCGCCGCCGACCGGCGTCCACGCCAGCCCCGTCGCCACGCCCACTTCCGGGGCGCGCCCCGCGACTTCGCTCTGCACCCGGGGCTGTCCGGCGTATTTCTCGAGGTTCTTGACCGAGATCTTCACGCCGGCGCTCTTCTTCTCCACGACCTCCAGCGCCGCCTTGCGAAGCACGCCCTGAATCTCGCGCTCCAGCTGGCGTACCCCCGCTTCGCGGGTGTACTCGGCGATGAGCCGCTCCATCGCGCCGTCGGCCACGGCGGCGCGCTCGCCGCCCAGCCCCGTCTCCTTCAGCTGACGCGGCAGCAGGTAGCGCCGCGCGATCTGCAGCTTTTCGGCCGGCGTGTACCCGATGAGGGTCAGCAGCTCCATCCGGTCGAGCAGCGGGTCGGGGATCGGCGCGAGGCTGTTCGCGGTCGCGATGAACATCACGCCCGAGAGGTCGAACGGCACCTCGAGGTAATGATCGACGAACGTCGTGTTCTGCGCCGGGTCGAGCACCTCGAGCAGCGCGGCGGTGGGATCGCCGCGCACGTCGGCGCCCATCTTGTCGACCTCGTCGAGCATCAACACCGGGTTGCGGGTCTCGCAGCGCTGCAGCGCGTGGAGGATGCGGCCGGGAATGGCGCCGACGTAGGTGCGGCGGTGGCCGCGCACTTCGGCCTCGTCGCGCACGCCGCCGAGCGAGACGCGCGTGAACTTGCGTCCCAGCGCCTCCGCGATGCTCTGGCCCAGCGACGTCTTGCCCACGCCGGGTGGCCCCACGAAGCAGAGGATGCTCCCCTTCGCGTCGGGATTCAGGGTGCGCACCGCGAGATACTCGAGAATGCGCTCCTTGACCGTCTTCAGATCGTAGTGGTCGCGATCGAGAATCTCGCGCGCGGCCTTCAGGTCGAGCCGGTCCTGCGACACTTTGGTCCAGGGCAGCGTGGCGAAGACGTCGAGGTAGGTACGCGCCACCTGGTACTCGGCCGACTGCGGCGACATCTGACGCAGGCGCTTCAGCTCGCGTTCGGCCACCTTGGCCGCTTCGGGCGACAGCTGCGCCTGCTCGATCCGCTGGGCCAGCTCGTCGAGCTCGTCGTCGCCCGTATCCTCGCCCAGCTCCTGGCGGATCACCTGCATCTGCTCGCGCAGCACATACTCGCGCTGGTTCTGCTCGAGCCGCGACTTGACCTTCTCCTGGATCTGGGTCCCCACCTCGAGCACCTCGAGCTCCTGCTGCAGAAACTCGGCGAGCCGCTCAAGGCGGTGTGTCACGTCGTCCACCGCGAGCAGCTCCGCCTTGGCGGGGAGCGCGAGGTCCAGATTGGCGGCGATGAAATCGGCGAGCTTCCCCGCCTCCGTGATGCCCGCGAGCACCTCGTGCAGCTCGGCGCCCAGGTAGGGGGCGATGTCGATGACGCGGGAGAACTGCGCGATGACGGTCCGCTTGAGGGCTTCGGTGCGCGCGTCCTCCAGCAGGTTCTCCGCCAGGGGCTGGTACTCGGCCATGAGGTAGCGCTCGCCCTGCGCCACCGCTTGCAGGCGGGCGCGCTCGATGCCCTGCACCATGACGCGCACCGAGCCGTCGCCCAGCTTCAGCATGCGGACGACTGAGCCGAGCGTGCCGATGTCGTACAGCTGGTCGGGGAGCGTGGCCATCACCGCGCCCTCCGGCGGCTCGATGCCGCCGGTGGGTTTCACGACCCCGAGCAGCAGCCGCTTGTCACCTTGGATGATCTCGTCGATGAGCTGGACGGCCTTGGGGTCGGTCAGGGCCAACGGCAGCACGACGTGGGGATATACGACGAGCTGGCCCAGCGGTAGGACGGGAAGGCGCTCCACTACGTGACCTTCACCGAGTGCGCGCCGGAAGTCCGCGGCGCCTGCTTGGCGAGCCGGACTTCGAGGAAGCCGTGCTCGTAGTTGGCGCGGATCGAGGACGGGTCCACCTGGACCGGGACCCTGAAGCGGCGCTCGAAGGGCCCGACCTGCACTTCCATCGCGTGGTAGTGGCGCTTGCCCTCGCGCCGCGCGGTCCGCTCGCCCGAGATCGTCAGGATGCCTTCGTTGAACTCGACGGTGAAGTCCTCGGCGCGCATCCCCGAAATGTCCATGTGGACGACGAGGTCGGTGTCGGTCTCGTAGACGTCGGTACGGGGCTTCCACTTGGGGGAGGCGACGAAGCCGACGGGGCGCCCGTGGGCGACCTCGTTGAAGTAGACGTCCAACTCGTCGGCCAGGTGCACCGTGAAGCCGCCGGACCCGCGCGAGGGGCGGTTCGGGCCGCTACCGAAAGAGCCGCTGTCTGCCATGGGGACCAAGATAACGCGCGGGGGGGGAGGCCGCAGGGATACCCGTCACATCGTCACCGTCCCTCCACGTACTTCGTCCACACCAGCACGACCCCGCAGCCGGTGGCCGTGGATTGATACTGCAGCGGCGCGCTCGACGCTCTCTGGTAGATCTCCACCCCGATGAGCTCCGACGGCTGGTAGCCCGACAGCTGGTCGTAATTGGCCTTGAAGCCATCGATGAAGAGGGTGGCCACGCACCACGCCTGTCCCGATAAGCCCGGATTCTCGAGCAGCACCTGGAAGTCCCCGACCGCGCCGCGGGTGCGCTCCACCCGGACCGACGGCGCGCCGGTGAACACCGCGCGCATCGTCCGGATCCCCTCGAGGTCGGCGGCCGTGCGCACGTACCCCAGCCCCAGCCGGCGCCGCTCCTCGAACTCCGCCAGCTTGATCGAGCGTGGCGCGGCCGTCACGCGCACGGGGTCGAGCGTGACCGGCAGCGGCTCGAGTGTGAACGTGAGCACCGTCGTGTCACCACTCTTCAAGTCGACGGCCTGTTCCGCCGCCTGACGGCCGATCGCCTGCACGCTGACCCACTGCGTGCCGGCCGGGAGGCCCGTCAAGACGAACGTGCCGCCGGCGTTGAGCGACGTCGACCCGCCATCCCGCACCGTGACCCGCGCGCCGAGCAGCGGCTTGCCGTCGTTCGTCTTCGCGGAGCCGCGCAATGTGGCCGTGGGTGGACGGTCCAGTGCGACCGTCAAGTCCTGGCGCGCGACCCTCCGAGCCCCGAGGCGGAGGTCGATCGGGCCGGTGGAATCCTTGCCGGCATATCCACGGAGCAGGAGCGTCATGTCGGCGGCGACGCCGCACGCGTAGTACGCCCCCAGGGAGTCGGTGCGCACGCGGACGTCGCGATCGCTCACCTGCACGTTGACGTTGTCGATCTTCGAGAGGCGCACCCAGCGGGCGATGAGCGCCGCCCCGGCGAGATGCGCGCCCGTCGTGGCATCTTGAATGACCCCGAAGACCAGACCGCTGTCGGCGGTCGAGCCGAGCTCCACGCCGCAGCGGCGGCGCCACAGCGTGGCGAGGGACTGCGTCGCGACGGTCACCCGCAGCGTGTCGCCGGCGGCGACGGTGAGCGGCAACGCGACCGTGAACAGGCCGGCGGAATCGAGGCCCGCGTGCGAGACGGCGATCACGTAGCGCCCGGCCGCGATCGAATCGAAGCGGAATCGTCCGTCATGCGCCGTGAGCTCGCGGCGCTCGGTGCCCCGCAGCCACACTTCGGCGCCGCCGAGCGGAGCGTGCAGCAGGCTGTCGTAGACCATGCCGCGAATGGCTGCGCCGCCCTGCGCGAGCGTCGTTTGGCTCAAGCCAGTCAGGACGAATAGAAGAAGGAAGGAGGCGCGCTTTGACACAGTCTCTAGACTACACCAATCAGGCCGGGTTCGCTTAACTTCCCTGCCTCACGCTCCCGGAGCACGCACGATGCGCCGCGCACGAATCCTCAGCGTCCTTGTTGGCCCGGTGCTCTCCTTCGCCGCCTGTCGCGGTGGCGGCGGCTCGCCCACCGTCGCGGTCGCGGCCGACTTCCACAATCCCACTGGCCCCGGCTTTGCCGCGCAAGCACCGGACAGCTTCAAGGCCCAGTTCGAGACGAGCGCCGGCGACTTCGTCATCGCCGTGCAGCGTCGCTGGGCCCCGCAAGGCGCCGATCGCTTCTATAACCTGACCCGCTCCGGCTACTACGACGGCGTGCGCTTCTTCCGCGTGATCTCCGGATTCATGGTGCAGTTCGGCATCCACGGCGATCCCGCGGTCTCCGCGGCGTGGCGCGACCAGCGCATCCCCGACGACCCGGTGCGCCGCACCAACCTGCGCGGCATGGTGACATTCGCGACGGCGGGCCCCGGCACGCGCACGACCCAGGTCTTCATCAATTTCGGAAGCAACGACGCGCTCGACGCTCAGGGGTTCGCGCCGTTCGGCCAGGTGGTCGAAGGGATGGACGTCGTGGACCGCCTCTACTCCGGTTACGGCGAGGGCGCGCCGCGGGGGCGCGGGCCCGATCAAAGCCGGATCCAGATGCAGGGCAACGCCTATTTGCAGCACGACTTCGCGCGGATGGACTACGTCAAGCACGCGAGCATCGTGCCGTAGGAACTGGACGCGACGGGGCGGCGTTACGAGGCGATACCGGAGGTAGTTCCCATGTCGATCCGACCGATCAAACGCATCGTCGAAGCCAAGCCCACCATCGAAGGCGCGGGCGTCAAGCTGCGGAGGGCGTTCGGCTTTGGCAACACGCACGAATTCGATCCCTTCCTGCTGTTCGACGACTTCCGCAACGAAAGTCCCGAAGACTTTCTCGCCGGCTTCCCGTGGCATCCCCATCGCGGCATCGAAACGATCACGTACGTCCTCGCGGGCTCCGTGGCGCACGGCGACAGCCTCGGCAACAAGGGTGAGATGGGGCCGGGCGACGTCCAGTGGATGACGGCCGGCAGCGGGATTCTGCATCAGGAGATGCCGAAGGGCAATCCGCGCGGCCGCATGCACGGCTTTCAGCTCTGGGCCAACCTGCCGTCATCGCTGAAGATGACCGACCCGCGCTACCAGGACATCCCGGCGCGCGACATCCCCGAAGTGACCGACGACGACGGCACCCGCGTGCGCGTCGTGTGCGGCGACTTCTGGGGCAAGACGGGTCCCGTGCAAGGCGTGGCGGCGGACCCGCGCTATCTCGACGTGTGGGTGCCGCCGCATAAGCGGAAGACGCTGCCCGTCGAGACCACGCGGCACGCGTTCGCCTACGTGTTCGAGGGGTCGGGGACATTCCGCGACGCGTCGCAGCCGCTCGCGCCCCAGACCGAGCTGGTGGGCACGCCGGCCGCCGGGGGGGAGGGGGGGGGCGAGACCGGCAATCGCTCGCTCGTGTTGTTCGACCGCGGCGACGAGGTCACGGTCCAAGCGGGCGATCAGGGCATCAGGTTCCTGCTCGTCTCGGGCAAGCCGATCGAGGAGCCGGTGGCGTGGTACGGCCCGATCGTCATGAACACCCCGGAACAGCTACGGCAGGCGTACGAGGAGCTCCAGGACGGGACGTTCATCAAGAAGCGCTAGTTCACATGTAGACTGCGCAGGCGTCCCTTCGCTTCCTGGTTCGTCGAGTCGCGCTTCACGGCCTCGCGGAACGCCGCGACCGCGGCGGCGGTGTCGTTCTTCATCAAGAAGATATTGCCGCGGAAGACGTACATCCCCGATGAGCCGGGGAACTGCTCTTCGTTGAGCCGCAACAATGCAAAGGCATCGTCAAATCGATTGGCGCGCGCCAGGCGGAACGCCGCCATGTTGAGCGACCCCTCTCCGAAGTCGTAAGAGTCGCGGCCGTAGTAGCGCTCCCGCAGCGCGCGGTACGCGCGGATGGCGGAATCGGCGCCCGCCGCGCTGTCGGTCTGTTCGATCAGGGTCGCAAGCGGCACCGGCCGGCTCACGCCGCGGTGGCAGGTCGCGCAGGTGACCTGGAGGTTCGGCCCCATGTGCCCGTGCTCGGGCAGCGTATCGAGCCGCCGATTGATCTCCTGTACCATGAGCATCATCTGCCGCGCCACGAGCTTCGTGTGTTTCTCGTCCTTGGCGAAGTCGAAGCGCTCGAGCGGCATCCCCTCCTCGCCCACGTGGCAGAACGGGCAGCGCACGCCGAGGGCGCCCGTGATGTTGCGCATCTGTCCCACGACCTGCATAACCGGCGTGCCGTGGGGAAAGACCTTGGTGTTGATGAGCGAATCGGGCGGCCAGTGGCCGGGTGCCTGGGCCGCGAGCGCGCCGGCGCACCCGAGCAACCCGAGGCTCAGAAGGAAGGGGCGCATGCCTCTCAATTAAGCACGTCCCCCTTTCTCCTGCCACTCGCGCCGGCGCTGCTCGACGGCGCCGGCAAATTCCTGCCGCTTGCCGTTGAAGAACTTCTGGATCTCCGCCGAGTAGCCGATCACCGCCCACGGCGCCCGCTCCTTCGCGAAGGCGAGCAGCCGCTCGACGCTCTTCTCCGTGCCCTTGATCACGGCGATGCCGCCGTAACACGCGAGGATCGCCTCGTACGTCTTGCCGGTCGGAATGAAATTGATGCTGTGCTTCGTGATCTTCTTATAGGCCCAGAGCAGATCCTCGAGCCGCAGCAGGTCGAACGTGAACAGCGACGATTGGACGAGGTACTTGTCGCCGACGCGCCACCCGCCGCCCCCCTTGAAGCGCGGCGCCTCGAACTCACGCTCGGCCTCCGCGGCGACGGCCAGCGGATTGCCCCACGCCTGCGTGCGGGCAAGCAGCGGATGGTCCGATGGGTCGCGCGCGTAGCGCCACGCCGGCACGCCCTTCCACGCGAGCAGGAGCGCGAACGCCAGCGTGCCGACGATCATCCAGACCCCGACGATACGGAACGACCCGTTCTGCACGTAGAACGGATAGAAGCGACTGCGCAGGTCCTTCATCTCCTTGCTGTCGAACATTTCGCCCTCGAGCTCCGACGGCCACGGCATCAGCCTCCCCTCGACCACGCTCGACACATCGGCGCCGCTGCCCGTCTTGAAGATCAAGAACTTGTCGCCGATGACCAGCGCGTAGTACGCGCCGGATTCGGTGCGACTCTTCTCGACCCCGGCACTCGGGCTGACCGAGTACTCGCGCAGCTCCGTATCGATGACGCGGGAGCCGGAGACCCGGGCGAAGTAGTGCGGAGTCGTCGTTACGTCGGCGATCGCATTGAGCTCCGCCGCGCCGAGGGTGTACGGGCCGTGCAGGAAGTTGTCGATGTAGCGGCGGTCGCTCGTGACGAGCAGCAGGCCGGCCACGAGAGTCACGCCCCAGGCCACCACGCGCCGCCACGAGGCCGCGCCAATCTTCTTGACGATCCACGTCTCCATCGTGATGTCCTCCGATCGGGCTCAGGCCACCCGCTGCGGATTCCAGGTGTGGGTTTCCTGCCGTACGTGCCGGCTCCATGCATACAGCGCGTCGTAGATCACGAAGCCATGGCGCAGCTGCTCGTGATCGTCACGGAAGTTGTGTGACAGGCCGAGCGAGATGGCGAGCAGACCGGCCGCCTGCGGCGCCAGCTCGAGCCGCGCCGTATCCGCGCCGCGGACGATCGTGGCGAGCTCGGCGAGCGCCGGATCGTCGAGGTGGTACTTGGCCAGCAGCGCGTCGAAGCTGCAGAGCGGGCCGTCGTGGCTCAGCTCCACGCCTTCCACGTCGAACGGCGTCGCGCCCAGCTCCGCGGCGAGGCGGCGCACGTCCGCCGGAGGCACGAAGATGAACTCGGGCGTCTTATCGATGAAGCGCGCGATCAGCCAGGGACAGGCGATGCGGTCGATCTTCGGGCGTTCGCGGGTGATCCATTTCATCGAGGTCTCCAGAGCAGGGCCAACAGGAGACTACACGAGTCCTGGGCGTGGCACAAACGCTGGTTGACGTCATGGGGACGGCAGGACCGTTCCCGCTTGAATGACCACCGCAATGCTGCGGGTGTTCCGGATGTCGGCAAGGGGATCGCGCTCGAGTAATACGAGATCCGCGATCTTGCCCGCCTCGACGGTGCCGAGCGAGTCGCTGAGGCCCAAGAATCGAGCGGGGTTCAGCGTCGCGAAGCGCAGCGCTTCGGCGGGCGTGTAACCGGCGTCCACCAGGAGCGCCAGCTCGTCGTGGAGGCTCGCGCCGGGCACGATCCCGGTGGTGCCGAGATCCGTGCCGGCGAGCAGCTCGATGCCGTGCGCGCGCAGCAGCGGCACCAGGTCCTTGAAGCCCGCGAAGATCGCCGGGAACTGCTTGGGCGCAAAGATGCGGAAGCTGCCGATCGTGGGGCAGAGCCACGTGTGATGCTGCGCCAGCACGCCGAGCAGTGAGTCGAACCTGGCCTCATCACATTGCGGTGGAAGGGGCGCACGCTGCGGCGCATCACTAAACCGACCGAGGCAGACATCGGGTACAAACTCGAGGTGCTCGATGCTGCGCTGGCCTATCTCCGCCGCCTCCCCCACCCCGACTCCCGTCGGCACGTGACCGGCAAACGGCAGGTGCCTGAGCTTCGCCTGAACGGCGATGGCCCGGTAGGCATCGTCAAAGATCCCCTCGTGAATCTTGATGAAGTCCACGTGGCGCGCGGCGAGGGAATCGACGGCGGCGATCCCCTGCCACGGCATGCGAATCACCCAGGGCCCCGAGTCGCTCGGACTGCGCGGCCCCCGCAACGCCGGGCCGGCAATGACGAGCCGAGGGCCCGTCAAGTCGCCCGCGGCGATGCGGCCGCGCCAGGCGAGCAGCTCCTCGAGGTCGCCGCCCATGTCGCGCGCGCCCGTGATGCCGAGATGGACGAGGGCCGGCAGATCGGCCGAGTCGAGGTGGACGTGCATGTCCCAGAGGCCGGGAATCAAGTACTTGCCGGCTCCGTCGATCAGGCGCGCCCCGCTTGGGACGCTGGTCGTACTCGCGTCTCCGGCGCCTACGATGCGCCGGCCGCGAATGACCACGGTCTGATCGGATTTCGTCGTTCCGGCGCGGACGTCGACGACGGTGACGTGGGTGATGGCGAGCGTCGGCTCGGCGGGCGGCGGAGCGCAGGCAATTCCGAGAAGGAGAATCGCCTGCGCCGGGCGACGCCTCACTGTTTCGTGAATCGGATCGTCGCGACCGGTTTGACCTTCCCGTTCACCACGAAGTGGCGCGTGGCCGCGCGCGACGTCGGCTTCTTGGGATTGGTGTTGCGGTCCGCGGCCTTGTACGTCCTGCCGTCGTCGCCACCCGAGTCGTACGCCGGGAGGACCAGGGTCCGCGAGGCCACCCACGCGCCGTTGTCGACGAGGTTCACGCTCGAGGCGCCGGTGAACCAGTCGGGGCTGGGCGCGATCATGGCCACGACGGACACCATCGGATGCTTGGGATCGACCTGCACCGTCGCGACGAGCGAGTCGCGGAAGTTCTTGAGCGCGCCCGTCTCGAACATCGCGCCCGCGTTGCCGGCTTCGATCGCGGCGTTGATCTCGTCGGACAGCGGACTGTGCTTCCCTTCCTCGGAGAGGCGCTCGAGCCCCGGGGTGGGCCGGCGGCCCACGGCGAAGATCGAGTAGTTGGCGTTGTGCGACGCGCCGATCAGGCCGGAGAAGTGCGCGCCGCTCGGGTACTCGAAGGGGTGGCTCCGCGCCGTCCAGGTGCTCTTGAAGACGACCCGGTACTCGACCGGGGCGGTGGGCATCGGTTGGCGGGCGGCCGGAGCGGCCCGGGCCGGTCCTGATTTGGGCTCTTCCTTGCCACAGGCGGCGATGGACAACGCGAGCGTGAGGGTCACCAATACGAGAGTCGACGGCGTGCGCAGCATGGGTCCTCCATCGATTCGGGGGGTGAGGCTTGGCCTCACGCTACAACAATCGGGGCGGCGGCACAAACGGTGTGGGAGATCCATTTGCCCTAGGTCTCCGCCTCCGCCAAGACATGGGAACGGGGTGCCGTTACCGCTTGATCTTGAAATCGATTGGTAGGTTGAGGAGCACGCGAACGGGCCGTCCGTGATTGCGTCCGGGTCGGAACAGCGCGCGGAGGACATAGTTCTTTGCCGGCTGATCAAAGCCAGGGTTCGCACTCTGGATGATCTTGACCGACCCCGGCTCCGCATGCCCAAGCGTATCGACGATGACCTGAACGATCACGCGTCCCTGAATCGCCGCCTGCCGCAACAAGTCTGGATACCGCAGTTCGGGTCCCTGAAGGATCTCGGGCTTCTCCTGCACGACCGATTCAAAGAAGACTTGGCTCCCTGCCGGCTCGAGACCCGTCGCAGCGTTCAGGTCGATGGGCGGCGTTGAGTCGTTACGAGCTTCACCGTCCGCGCTGGGCGGACAGATCGCCCAGAGTTCCTGCGTCACCTGGCCGATGCCGTCCAGTCTGAAGACCATCGACAGCGGCGCCTTGTCATAGGGGCTCACTTGAAACGCGGCGCGATCGTAGCGAGCCAGGCTCCGCACGAAGGCTTCTATCGCCGCACGGTCCCCAGGATGGAACAGCGCGGTGTGGTCACTCGACCCGCTCCAACGCTGCTCGATTGGCGCGTCAGTCCCCAGCCTGATCGTGATCTGATCGTTATCCTCCCCCAGGTACTCGTGGGGCGAGAGGTAGACGTCGAGCTCGCCACGCTTACAGCGGATGATGAGGTTGCGCGTGTCGAAGAGACCGCCACCTTCCGCCTCTAGCACGAACGTGATGCCCTTCTGATCGCTGATCGGATCGGTTTCTCTGGACACGATCCACTTCCCAATTCTCCCAGTGCCCGGCGCAAACGCCGCGACGGTCTCGCCCGGCGTCGACTTGGGCTTGGCGAGCACGTCGTAGCACTCGAGACGACGGGACGACATGCGCACCGCGGCGCAGCGCGCGAGCTCCTCCGCGGTGGCCTGCGCACGGGCGACCGAGGCGAGCAAGACGAAGCCGGCGAGGGGCGTGGCGACTTTCATGGTGATCTCAGATATTGCGCGAGGGCGGCGAGTCGGCAAGCCAGGGGGAAAAGGGATGCCCGCGCGGGTTTGTCCGTGCGCTGAAGCGCCGGCTCGGCCACTACGCGCGTCCTAAAGGACGTCGCACGCGGCTTTTTGGTTACGAGGTCAAGGAGATCGGTGTTATCCTGCGCCCATGCCCGTGCGCATCTACGCCCATCTCTCTTGGACCACGTTCGCACGGACGCCGCTGATCACGGAGCGCGTCGCGGAGTTCCTGTGTCGATTCCTGATAGAGGAGGCGACGAGGCACGGCGCGCGGACGATCGAGATCGGCGTGGTGCGCGATCACGTGCACATGCTGCTCGAGCTGCCGGCGACATTCGACGTCCCACAGATGGTTCAGGGACTGAAAGGCGCCAGCGCGCGACTGGCGAATCGGGATGGGCACGCGGGTCACACGCCCTTGCAGTGGGCGCAGGGATACGACCTACGGTCGGTGGGGATCGAGCAGCTGCGTCGCGTGGCGGAGTACGTCAGGGAGCAGGAGCGGCGGCACGAAGAAGTTCGCCCTTCAGGGCGCACGTAGTGGCCGAGCCCCTACCGTGTAATCTTGAAAATCGATCGGGATGTTGAGCAACACTCGCACCGCCCTTCCGTGGTTGCGCGCGGGCGAGAACCGTGCGCGAAGCACATAGGCCGTCGCCTGCTGGTCGAAGCCGGCGTTTGCGCTTTGGATCACCTTGACCGATGAGGGTTCCGCGCGGCCGAGCGTATCCAAGATGAGTTGAACGACGACCCGTCCCTGGATCCTCGCCTGCTGGAGCCGCGGCGGATACCGCAACGGCGGTCCCGACAGGATTTCGGGTTTCTCCTCCACGAGACTTTCCATGAACACCTGATTCGACGCCGGCTCGAGTCCCGTCGCAGGACTGAGGTAGACGACGGCGGTGTCGACCTGCGTGTTCTCGGTGCGGGGGGATTGCCGACAGCCTATGAGCATGGCGCCTGCAAGTCCGAAGACGACGAATAACCGGCGAGGCATCGTGGGCTCCAGGAGTCTCGTCAGATAGAGGTATCCCAATCTCGGACTTCGCACAAACGGGGAGGTTCCCTTCGCTGCGCTCAGGGCAGGCTTTTAGGACACGGCAGAAACTGGACCGGTCCCTTCCCGTTGAGTCCGTGGGCTGAAGCCCCGGCTCGGCCAAGACACGCGTCCTGAAGGACGTAACGCGGCCTGGAGACACGGAGGGGCCGCGAGCCGAAGCTGGCGACCCCTGGGGCGTGGCGAATGCCCACGCGGCTCATTGACACCGTAACCCGAGTATGTGCTCGGCAGCCTTGCCGCGTCAAGTGCCACCGTGCGGGTGGGGAGACTCGAACTCCCACGGGCTTGCGCCCCGCACAGTGTCAATGAGCGGCGTCTACCAGTTCCGCCACACCCGCACCACATCCGACATGCTGGCGTCCCTGGCGTGCTGCGACGCGACCCCGACAACGGGCGATGCCACTGGCGGGATCACGATGCGGAAGGTCCGAGTAAGGAGACAACCAATTCGACGCGAGACGGAGGCAGAAAAACGGAGGGAAGGGTGAGCCTCTCAGGACGCGTGTAGTGGCCGAGCCGGGGCTTCGGGTACGGATAACAAACCGACGGGCACGCAGTCCCTTCTGGTGCTGAACCGCCGCTACTATTGGACTGCCCGAGTCACCGTCGTGTAACCGTGCTCAAAAGAGCCGGCTCGGCCAGGACACGCGTCCTGAAGGACGTGCGACACGGAGGGCTTCAGTCACGGACCCGAGAACCGCCGATCCCTTCCAGGATCCGACGTAACACGTAGGCGCGGTCGGTCCCTCGCGGCAGATTCTCGGCACAGGCGCGCAGCTGCTCTACCACGGCAGGGGGAATGTTATTCCCCGCCGTCGCGATGACGCGGGACACCGCCTGGAGGCCCCAGTACTGGCCGAAGGGTTTCTCCTCGCGCTTCGCCACACTCTGAACGAGGTCGGACAGGAAGGTGGCATCCGGCCGCGCATACAACACGGCGTATGCCGCCAGACGTCGACCCCGATCGTCGCTCCTGAGCTCCGTCGCGATATCAAAGCTCCCAAGGTTGGGGACAAGGTCGATCATCTTGCGCACCACCGCGGTCATGGCCGTGGTGCGCGCATCCCCTGAGCGCTGGTCTCGCCGAATGACGTTGTACTCCTCCGCCAAGGCCCTTAAGGTGTCGTCGCTGCTGGCATTCGTGACGGCGGGAGCTTGCGCTGGCGCGGCTGGTCCGGTGGTAGCGAGCGCGAGCTGTGCTTGGCGATTCGCGCTCGCGGTGGCCCCTTCCACGTCCGCGAGACGGTCCTTGAGATCCTGGAGTTCAACTTTCACTCCAAGCAATTCAATGCTCTTGATCAGGGGCTGCGCCCACGGCAGGACTGCGATCACGAGGAGCACCACCGTAATCGAATCGACGCTGCGGGCGGGTAGCAGGAGATGGAGGGCGCCGAGACCGAGAACCACAATGGTCCAACCAATGCGGAGCGGCAAGTTTCGCGTCACGGCGTTCTCCTAAGGGATGCGGAATCGGCCCTGGTGCAGGATGCCTACCCTAAGGGCGAGATGCCCCTATCGGAACCCGCACGAAGATCTCCATGACGGCCTCGGGTTCGAGCCGCGGCACCGATGGGCCGAACGCGCCCGGTCTGAACGCACCGAAGTAATTCACACCTGCACCCACGTGAATCCGCGGCCCAACCCGATACACGAGCTGTAGCGGTGCCGAGACCTGGACGAACGTGGCAAAGCCGTCTCCGAAGAAGAGATTGGCGCCAACGCCTGTGGCCACCTCAAAGGACCCATGCACAAGACTGACCGTCGGTTGGACGGACACGACGCGAACGAAGGGGCTGTCGATCGTCGTGCCGCCGAGCACCGTCAAGCGCGCCTGAAAGCTGCCGGTGGTGGGACCAGCGTAGGTAAGCCCACCTCTCACGAAGGGGCCGGGACCACTGAGCCTGCCAAGCCAGTCGAGAATCGCACCTATACCCGAGGCGTACGTGGACGACGTCGACGCTTCCGAACCATGTTGCGCGCGCTGCGCGGCCACCTGATGGGCCGAGACAAGCCAGAGGGCGAGCACTGCAAGAAAGCGCGCGCGAGCAATCCGGGTCTTCATGCGGACTCCGAGTGTGAAGTAAGACCCTACCGGCAAGGCTTCTGCGAAAAGGCCTCCGGCTCCTCGAACAAATACCCACTGGATCTCTGGCGGCGCAGCAGCGGGTCGCTCACCGCGAACTTCAGAGACCGCGCGCTGTCAGGGACATAAACCACAAGCCATCGATCATCCTCGCTGACGATGTAGGCGCGAACATTCGGTCGGAGGATCGCGCGCGGTCTTTGCGCGGCGAAGAGTAACTGCCATGGCAGAATCGCGAGGACGAGGTAGAGCAGGACCGAGACCGCAGTTATCCCGCCAAACACCTGGCCCTGCCACGTGGCGGGCGTCCCCTTCCGAGCCCCGAGCTTGTGAACCATGAATGCGGCGGCAGAAAAGATCCCCGCCGCGCCCGACAAGACGAGGTAGTAGGCTCGATGGAACCATAGGTGTGAACAACCCAGAGCGCTCGATTCATCGCCCCACAGGGTCGCGAGGAGCCGCCAGAAGACGGCACCGACAACAACCAGACAGACGACGCTGAGGAGAGCCACTGCCGCGGCGAGTCGGTCGGTCGGGAGATCTCGTAAGGACAACCACCGGTTGCGCACGCGGCCCTCCACACGGGCCAGCCATCCCGAGCCCCGGCCAGCTCTCCGGAGGCCCCAGGTCACAAGCCCGAAAACCAGGCCGACGATCGCGAATCCGAGGCACACTACAAGGAGGTGCAGAGCAATCGCGAAAAGGGCCTTGCCTCCAATGAGGGGCAGCCCAATCGAGGCGGAAGAGCCGATTCCTAGCCCCAGCTTTGCCTCGAAGCCGGCGGTCGCAATGAAGCCCGCTACCGTCAACACGGCGCCGGCGCCAACGACCGTTAGGAGGCTGTCGCGCACCTTCGGGCCGGGTGGTGTGGGTCGCGCCATTCGAAGCTCCCGCCTTAATGCAGCTCGTGCTGGAGATTGTCACTGTTCCACACCCCACCGCTAGGGCGCTTTTGCGGCACGGTAGGGCAGAATTGCGGTATTCCACCAACGCCCTTCTGGGCGCGCGTCGTGGCCGAGCCGGTCCTTTAGGACACGGATAACAAGCCGACGGGCCACGCATGATTCTCAGGCATTCGCATGCCGAGCTCGCCGTGAATCGGTGAGCCGAACTCGTGTCATTCATCCGTGTCCTAAAGGACCGGCTCCCCGAGGATTATCGCACCCAGATCTCGACGCGGCGATTCTCCGGCTCGAAAACGCCGTCGGGCGTAGAAACCGGAAGCGCGAGCTCCGTGCGGTAGAAACAACATATGATGCGGTAATGCGGAACCCCGTTCGCCTGCAGGGCCTGTGCGACGCTGTCCGCGCGATTGCGCCCCAGCCTCTCGTTGCCCCGCGCTTCACCGCTCCGATCGGCGAACCCTATGAGGAAGATCAGCGTGCGAGTAGTGTGCTCCGAGCGACCGACGGCCTTCGCCGTTTCGAGTCCTGACGGTGATAGATACGAACGGCCGTGGTCGAACCTGATGACGATGGGTGAGGGGGCGATTCGCGATTGCGCCCCGCCTGAGGGCCTCGTCGCGGTGTCGGCGTACTGTTGCTCTCTCGTGAGCCAGTCGAACAACAGGTCGCTCAGGTTCTTGCCGGATTCGTCCATAAAAGAACGGCCGAACGTCTTGACCATGTCGACTGTTCCGTCGGCGACCTCCTTCGGCGTGATGGATCTTGGTAGGGCCGCCCCGATAATGCGCCCGATGGCGTCGGCGAGGGGCGCCCGGTTTCCGGCTGTCACGGCAACCCTCAGGGCCGCGAAGAGCGTGTCTCGCGTGATCAGGCGACGCGTGGGATCCCCGGGCAGGAAATACACGATCGCAGTGTCGGCTCGGGGAGCCGCACCCTTGGTTTCTCCAGCGGGCGACACGCCTCGGATGACGCCGAGCAGGAGGGCGATTCCGGCGCAGCAGATGAGCGGAAGCGCATTCACTCTGGCCAATGCCCTGACTTGGGCCGAACGCGCTTCGCGGCTATCCTCGGCGCGGAGCAGGCGAAACGCCGCGTGGGTGAGACTTCCCAGGAGGAGACCGCTTGGAAAGAGGAGCCACGCTGACCAGGTGCCAAGACCAATGGCGGTCAGAGCTCCGCCCGCCGCAACAGCGAACACCGTGAGAAGCACAGACGTTTGATCAAACCCATGCCCAGGGCTGCCGAGGCGCGGTACCGCCCACACGCCTGCCACCACCGCCATGAAAGTGAGGAAACTTGCATAGAATGTCGTCATACGGGACCCGGGAAACCGAAGAGAAGGTTACGACTTCGAGCTTCACCCCACGTGCATCGCCCGTTTCGGGACAAACCGCTATCACACTATGTGCAGGGTCGGTGCCAGCCGGCGTCAGGGCTCGAACTATTCTCCCTTCTTGTCCGCCCGTGGACCGATTGCTACGAGGATAGACCTCGATTGGCGGCAGCCGAGGAGCGGAGGGACGGCGAGCCGGCAAGCGGCGACAGCGCGGCGAGGCATGGTGGCCTCTAAGGAAGTTCGCCCTTCAGGGCGCACGTAGTGGCCGAGCCGGTCCTTTAGGACACGGTTAAACGACGACGATTCGGATAGCCCAAGGGAATGTGTGCCGGCCGGTTTGTTAACCGTGCCCTTGTATCTCTGTAGACCTGGAGCATCATGAGAAGACGTGATCCACAGGCGGGCGATAGCCCGACGTGCCCCGGGTCTAAGAGACCGGCCTTCAGCAGGGGCGTCGTCCGCCGTTTGCTCGTCGCGAGCCCG